>ENA-UOOR01000781-UOOR01000781.1-fermentation-metagenome-genome-assembly--contig:-NODE-781-length-41876-cov-175.264317_pt1 | contig 41876 bp, 34 predicted proteins | sample MGYA00245780_ERZ724029 | MGnify/ENA primary metagenome ERZ724029 (study PRJEB28704, sample SAMN03018315) | fermentation metagenome | biome: anthropogenic terrestrial biome; feature: soil... | reverse complement strand
GATTGAATTCCTACCCACAGATCACAGATTACAGATCACTGATCACCAATTTCAGATTGCAGATTGCGGACTGAGGGTTGCGGATTGCAGATTTACCCTCAGTGAGCTCCGCTTCGCTCCGGTTCGGATTGTAGATTTTGGATTTCACAGAATCACGCAGAGACGCAATGACGCAGAGAAACGCAAAGTATTGATAGTAGATTGCAGCTTACAGATCACAGATCACAGATCACATATTTCAACCACGAATTGACTTCTCAACAACTTTGTAACTCAACAAATCAACGAATCAACAAATCAACAGATTGCAGCTTACAGATCACCGGATTGAATTCCTACCCACAGATCACAGATTACAGATCACTGATCACCAATTTCAGTCAAAGCTAAATTCTTCTACCGCTAATTACACGAATTCCCGCGAATTGATTTTTCAACATCTCAACGGCTCAACGAATCAACAAATCAACAGATTGCAGCTTACAGATCACCGGATTGAATTCCTACCCACAGATCACAGATTACAGATCACTGATCACCAATTTCAGATTGCAGATTGCGGACTGAGGGTTGCGGATTGCAGATTTACCCTCGGTGAGCTCCGCTTCAGATTGCGGATTGAGGGTTGAATACTTAACCACAGATTACAGGTCACTAATCACAGATTACCGATCACCGATCACAGATCAACAGATTTCGCCTGAGACTGGAAGGTAAAAATCAAAAAGAGGCCGGAATTACCCAGCCTCTCTTTTGTGTCAGACCAAAAATATAATGTGATCTGCGGGATACCCAAATGAACTACGCTTGAGGTTCAACCACAAACAATACATCGTTTTTGGCAACGGCATCACCTGACTTAAAGTTGATTTCGCTGATTACGCCATCAACCGGTGCTTTAAAGTTGTTCATCATCTTCATGGCTTCAATTACCACCACTGTTTCTCCGGCTTTAACTACATCGCCATTCTTTTTGCGGTATTCAACCAACATACCGGGGATGGGAGCCAGCAAAGCACCTGAAGAAACTTCTTTCTTTTTGGTGGCAGGCTCTTTTCTTATCTTCCTGGAGCGGGCACCACCATTGCCGGCAATTTTAATATCAGGTATAGAAACATTAAATTTCTCACCGTCAACGAATACCTCCATCTCACGCCTACCGGTTTCCTCACCATCCCTTTTAGCGGTGAGTTCGCCTGATAGTGCCTTTGCAACCAGTTCATCTTCTCTCTTAACATCTTCCATTGTTTTGGGTTTAACATCGGCAGGTACTTCTTCCAGTCCGTATTTCCATTTCAGGAAGCGTTTCCCGGTAACGGGATAAAGGGCGTAAATCAGTTCATCATCCAGGTCTTTGGCCAGGCCTTTCACCTCTTGGCGAACCTGGGGCATTTCGGGTTCCAAAACGCTTCCCGGTCTTACGGTGATGTGCTGCTCACCGCGAGGATAGTTTTTCAGGGCTTTGGCACGAAGTTCTTCATTGATGGGCAGGGGAGTTTTGCCGTATAGACCATAACAAAGGTCTTTCACCTGTTCTGTAATGTTGGCATATTCGCCTTCATAGGTGTCAAATAAAACATTATTTACGGTTTGTACACCCACAATCTGGCTGGTAGGGGTAACCAAAGGAACCTGTCCGAGATCTTTCCTTACCTTGGGTAACATGCGGAAAACTTCGTCTAGTTTATCCAATGCGCCCATGCCTTTAAGCTGGTTCACCAGGTTGCTGAGCATGCCACCGGGTGTCTGGTGCAAAATAACATCCGTATCAATAATAGAATATTTGGGATTATTGGCCAGATGCTTATACTTGGGTATGATGGTCTCCATAATGGCATTGATTTCGGAGAGTTTATTGATATCAAATCCGGTATCGCGATTGGTGCCGAGCAATGAAATTACGAGCGGCTCCACCGCAGGGTGTGAAGTACGGTAAGCGTATGGGGCCATACAGGTATCTACAATGTCTACACCGGCTTCAATGGCCTTAAAAATGGCCAGATCACCCATTCCCGAAGTAAAGTGGGTATGCAGATTGATGGGAATATCCGTAATTTTCTTAAGTTCCACTATCAGGTTGTAGATGTCATAGGGCGCAATCAGGCCGGCCATATCCTTAATACAAATAGAATCTACACCGAAATCGATTAACTCTTTGGCTTTGTTCAGGTAATAATCAATGTTGTAGGTCTCGCCGCCCATACGTGGTTCGGTAAGGGTGTAGCAAATGGTTCCCTGGAAGTGCTTTTTATTTTGCTTTACGATTTTGGCCGCAGTTTCAAAGTTGCGGTAATCATTTAGCGCATCAAAGCATCGGAAAATATCCATGCCATTATCGCAGGCACGCTGCACAAAATTTTCTACTACGTCATCAGCATAATTTCGGTAGCCCACAACGTTTTGGCCGCGCAACAACATGAAAAAAGGCGTTTTAGGCATATGTTTTTTCAGCATGCGTAGCCTTTCCCATGGGTCCTCATTCAGGTAACGGTGCATGGTATCGAAGGTGGCTCCGCCCCAGGTTTCTATGGCATGAAAACCCACCTCATCCAGCAGTTTGGCTACCGGAATCATATCTTCGGTACGGCCACGGGTAGCAAACAAAGATTGATGACCGTCGCGCAAACTCAAATCCTGGATTTTTACCGGATTGGAGGCTGCCGGCCGATTGACATCGTAGTTGACTGGGGTCATTTCAAGTACCCCATGTTTATCGAATGTTCTCATTATTGTGTTTCTTTTGTTTTGGTTATTATTTATTTTGGAATCCAAAGACCTTTGCCTTTACGTTGAATAAATTCACGTTTTGACATAGCCATTTTCGCTCCCATTCTGCCCCATGCAGGAGCTTTTTCAGAGGTCTTTTCATTCTGGTTTTCCTGTACGAAATAACTTACTGCAATGGCAGCAGCTTTCATTTTCTTTTCATGTGGAGTCATAGCACAAATTTTTTATTGAGGGATGTTACCATGTTTTTTAGGAGGAAGTGTTTCGCTTTTTGAAGCGAGCACTTCCAGGGCATCAATCAGTCGCACACGCGTTTCACTCGGCAGGATAACATCATCCACATAGCCGCGTTGTGCAGCCATATAAGGTACGCTGAATGTTTCTTCGTATTGTGCGATCTTTTCTTTGGTTTTGGCTTCTTTGTCTTCGGCCTCTTTTATCTCTTTACGGTAGCCCGAAAGCACCTCTACTGCGCCTTTAGCGCCCATTACTGCAATTTCGGCAGTAGGCCAGGCAAACACCATATCGGCACCCAGATGCTGTGAACTCATGGCTACATATGAGCCACCATAATTCTTGCGCACCACCACAGTAAATTTAGGTATGGTTGCTTCGGAATAGCTCCAAAGCAGTTTGGCACCATGACGGATAATGCCACCCCATTCCTGGTTCACTCCGGGTAAATAACCGGGTACATCAACAAAAGTGATGATGGGAATATTAAAAGCATCACAGGTGCGGATAAAACGGCTGATTTTATCAGAAGCATCTATATCGAGACAGCCTGCGGAAACCATGGGTTGATTGCCGATGATACCGACAGAACGGTTATTCAAACGGGCGAAACCTACAATGCAGTTCTCAGCAAAATGTTCGTGAACTTCAAAAAATTCCCCATTGTCAACTACCTCTTTAACCACCTCTTTCATGTCATAAGGTGATCTGGGGTCATCGGGAACGATGGTATCCAGCATAGGACATAAGCGCCCGGGATCGTCATCCATCTCAACTTTGGGGGTTATTTCCATATTGTTATCAGGTAGGTATTCTAACAATTCCCGAATGCTTTCGATGGTTTCTTCATCGTTTTCGCAGGCAAAGTGTGCATTTCCGCTTTTGGTATTGTGTACCATGGCTCCACCCAATTCCTCGAAACTCGTTTCTTCACCGGTTACAGTTTTTATCACGTAAGGACTGGTGATGAACATATGGCTGGTTTTCTTTACCATGAACACAAAGTCGGTGAGCGCAGGCGAATAAACGGCTCCGCCCGCGCAGGGTCCCATAATGGCCGAAATCTGGGGAATTACGCCCGAAGCGCGTGCATTCCTGAAAAATACGTCTCCATAGCCTTTCAGGGCATCCACACCTTCTTCCACCCGGGCGCCACCCGAATCGTTTAATCCAACCACCGGGGCACCCGATTTGAGCGCCAGGTCCATTATTTTACAAATTTTAGCAGCATGCATTTCACCCAGTGAACCACCAATGGAGGTAAAATCCTGGGAAAAAGCAAATACCGGACGACCATTTATCAAACCATGACCGGTAATCACACCGTCGGCAGCTATATCTATTTTCTCCATCCCAAAATTGGTGGAGCGATGGGATACAAAAGTATCCAGTTCGCGGAAAGTGCCTTCATCGAAAAGCAGGTCGATCCGCTCGCGGGCCGTCAACTTACCTTTATCGTGTTGTTTGTCTACCCGGTCTTTGCCGCCCATTTCAAGCACTTGTGCTCTTTTTGCCTTCAATAAGGCCAATTTTTCAGCAACAGTCATTTCTATTTGTTTGTTTTTATTGGTTTAAATCAAATTTTTCCATTCATTCAATGTCTTTTACATTGCAGGTTGCTCTGTTACTACCCCCGCCTGGGTGTTGAAGAGTTTTCGGGCCACTTCAGGTGAACTGATGCCGGCAGGGCCGGCCAGACAACCACCCTCACAAGCCATTACCTCAATCATATTCCATTCATGCTTGCCCGTAGCAATCCGACGTAATGATGCAATATTTTTCTTGTGTAGCCCGCTAATTACCAACGGGCTTAAGGAAGGACCTTTGTAATAGGCAGCTACTGAGTCCAAAACGCCATTACTCATGGCAAACCGCCTTTCGGGAAGCGCCTCCTCTTCAGTAATTGCCTCAAAAGTTTGTAAGTCAACTTTCATGGCAATCATCATGGCTCCCAACTCTTCAAAAGTCATAACATAATCTATGCCAGGATATCTTCGTGCCTCAGCCTGTTTGGCCACACAAGGGCCAATGAACACTATGGTAGCTTCAGGATATTTTTGTGTTACCATTTCGGCTGAATATCGCATGGGCGAGGGAGTATGTGAAACATATGGCTTAAGTGCCGGCAATTGCTTTTCCGTTAATTCAACATAAGCCGGACAGCAGGAGGTAGTCAAAAATTGCTGACCCTGTTCTAGTATTTCTTCCAGTTCTCTTGCTTCTTCTTTTGCGGTTAACACCGCCCCTTCTGCCACTTCAAATACATCGGTAAATCCCAGGTTTTTAACTGCGGTAGCCACCTGTGCATAGGAAGCCTTAAACTGACCGCAAATGGCGGGAGCAAGCATGGCAATCACCTGTCGTCCGGGTTTTGAAATGTCATGTAATACGTTAATAATCTGCGATCTGTACATTACAGCCCCAAAAGGACAGGCCACCATGCATCGCCCACAATGTATACATTTATCGTAGTCAATTTCTTCCACACCTTCGGCATTGCGGTATATGGCTTTTACCGGACAGGATTCCTCGCAGGGAATGGGCACATATATTATGGCATGATAGGGACAGGCATCCTTACACAGCCCACAGCCCACACATTTCAAGGGGTCTATTTTTGCCTGACCATGCTCCATGGTAATGGCATTTTTTGGACAGATCACCATGCAATGACTGGCCAGACAGCCCCTGCAAAGGTTGGATACTACATAATTACTCTTCACGCACGATGTGCAGGCTTCGTCAACTACGGTAAGCACTCCTTTTTCTGGTTCAGTATGACTTAATGCCCGAAGTGCATAGCTATACAAGCTTTCCAGTTCGTCGGTTTCATCCGAAACATTAAACCCCAATAACGCCATAACGCGGTATTTAATGATTGCGCGGGATTTATGTATGCAACAACGGTTTCCTCCGGCCTGGGTTCCATTTCGGGGAGCCATTTCCAGTGCAATACGATCTATATCTTCAAGCCGGTTCTCCAGATACAGCCTACACAGGCGGGTGATGATTTCGCGGCGGATCAGCGTGGCATTATTGGTTTGTGCCATGATCAACCTCCTTCCTGATAAATTCAATAACCTTATTGAGGTTGGCCCCGGCGATCAATTTTTGATTAACCATTACAAATGGTGGTCGGCCCTGTTCCTGGGTGTTACAATATCCCGGGCAGTTCATCCCTTTAATGGCAACCTTATCTTTCAGGTCGTCGGGTAGCTTGTCGCCCATCATTTCAAAGGCTGCGCCACCCATTACAAAACAAAGGGTGCCATAACAAATGCTCACTTCTACCATCTTGTTCATCGTTCAGTTTTTTTAGTTTTTAGATAAAATCGAGGGCAACCTCTTTTAAATATTTGTCTTCGAGCAATCGTTTTATTTTTTTTACCACATTCCGCCTGATTTCCAGCTCTACAGGCAATGTTGGATCCTGATGGGCTTCATTGATGCGGGTACCGGCCAGTAAAAAAATCTGGTCGTTGTTCAACAGCAGGTTGAGCAGGGCTGATGCGGCATCTTTTCCCTTTACAGGGAGCTGGATTCCGGCTTCGAGCATGGCCGAAACCCTTCCCAGGGTAAGAACACCCTCGGTAACCAGGTCGATGCCTGGCATGGTTGAAATGGGCGGAATGTCCTTGGAGAAAGATTCCAGACTTACCGATATAGGCCTGCCGAGTTCACGGGAAACTATTTCAGCCGTGGTGCCACCCGAGAGTACCTTTTGTCCGCCAAAAGATTCAATGGTCATGGCCAGTCGGTGGTCATCTTCAGGATGATACGGAGGGCCGGAGCAAAGCAGCAACTTTCGGGGATGCCTGAAATAAATTACAATACACGAAATGTCGTCTTTGGCAGTATAGATGTCGTTGGCCTGCGCACGCTGCACAATTTTACCTGCCAGTTCGGGTGCCGAAATGAATTCATCATCTTCCAGAACACTGCCAACCCATTTCCCCACTTCAGGTACATCCCATCCGAAAGGGAAAGGTACCGTGCCAATGCCTGACTGACTCACACCGTCAGAAATCAATATTACCCTGTCGCCCAGCCTTGCCGGGAAAGAACTGTAAGTAAGTTCCCTGGCAATGTCTTCCTTGGAAGCAAGTGATTTCCGGCTGATGTCTGTTTTAATCATCTTACCCTCTCTGAGGATGATGGGTTCGGGATTGTCGAAATTTACAATATGGGTTTCCCCATCGGCGTCAATGTCCACAATGGTAAAAGTAGCATAGCTGATTTTACGTGCCTGATCCACCGGAAGGGTTTCGAGTATGGTTTTGGCCGTTTGCTCGGGAGGGAAATGCTCTATGGTGAAATTCAGGCCCATGGTTGCCGTTAAAGTGGCCAGCACATTGGCTTTTACGCCACTGCCCAGCCCATCGCTAAGCACAGTGATGATGCGGTTCTCTTCCTTAATCTTTCTGGAAAGAAACACATCTCCACAGACCATTTCGTGATCCTTGCTCTGCTGAATGGCACCTATTTCAATATAGAATTCATCCTTCTTCATCCATCAGGGCGATTACGGGGTTATTGATTACTGTATTGAGCATGGCTTCGGTACGTGCAGCATTTTCACCAAGCAGAAAAGCCACCTTTTGTACGGTCGACATGTTTTCATGCACCACTTGTTTTATTCTGCGCATCACATCTTCCTGCATCAAACCGGGATGATGTAAATCCTGGATGATGCCACAAATAATGCGGTGACGCTGAATGGTAAATACCGAAAGGTTAAATAACCGCCCATTTTCCTCTATGTTCCTGTCAATAAGGTCGTTGCCAGAAGATAATACATTGGAAAAGACTTTATGAAAGGCCACCATTTTATTCATATCAGCACCCTGCAATCCCGGCTTGGCATCCCAGAGCAGCGATGCATCATTGCCAATCAGTTCGGCAAAAAGGCGGTTACTCTCAATAATCTGCATGCGGTCATCCACAAGCACCACACCATAAGGCATGCGTTGCAGCAGCACGCTGGCTTTGTCGGCAGCCACACGTCGCATATAAGAAACACACATTTGCCTTTCGGCCATACCGTTGAGCATGGCGATGGCAAAATCACGACAACTGTTGTATCCACAACCTCCGCAGTTCAGTTCATCTTCTTTGCAGGTTTTTCCGGCAGTTTTCAGGGCTTCGGCAATGTCTTCTTCTGACCAGTATTTAACCGGACGGTCCTGCTTGATAAAACAATACCGGGTATGGATGTCGGGCAGATTGTTCGACCAGTCCATTGATGGAGCAGCCAGTTGAGGAGCATTTCGGTATTGATCAACTTTTAGGTTTTTTACTATAGTTCCCGACTTTGATGATGTGCCGGGCCCGTTAATACAGCCTCCTTCACATACCAGCAACTCAATAAATATTTTAGCACTGTTGGCAACTTCATCCAGACCGTTCAGGGCATTTTTGATGTTGGCAATACCACTGATATGCATAAAATTGACTGATGAAGTATTGGTAGCATTTTTAATTGTGCCAACCATTCCACCGTCAATAGGATAGAGTGCACCATCGGAAGCTTGGGCAGGAATGAAAGTATCATTTTCAGCCGGGCACATTAATTCGGGTATAAAGCTTTCTTCCTCAAACCAACGCCTGAGATCATTGAAAGTAAGGGAAGCATCGATTAACGATGGAAAATCATCAGATTCGGTTTTCTTGGCCACACAGGGGCCAATAAAAACAACCCGTATATCCTGTCCATACCATTGTCTGAGCATAGAAGCGTGGGCCATCAGCGGCGATTGAATACCTACCAGACATTTAGTCAGTTCGGGTTGGTACTTGCGGATATAGTCTACTGCCGATGGACAGGCGGTACTGATGTATATGCCTGGCCCGGCTTCATTTAAAAACTGGGCTGTATTTGTCGTTACTACCTCTGCGCCAAGGGCAGTTTCTGAAATGCCTGCAAATCCAAGTTTTTTTAAGGCAGCAACCATGGCAGGAGCTGAATAATCGGGAAATTCAGAAATAAATGATGGCGCAAGAGAAACATACACCGGGGTGTTTCTGCGCAGCAGTCGTTTAACTTTCGATAAATCGTCGCGCACCTTCTTGGCTCCCGAAGGACAGATAAGGGTGCAGCGTCCACAAAAAATACACAGCTCCCGAATGATGGAAGCCCGGTTTGCCTCAATTTTAATTGCTTTCACCGGACATTCGCGGATGCATTTGTAGCAATCCTGGCAATTGTTCACTTCAGTGTAAACCGGTTGCATGCTGTCCATGGATGTAGTTGTTTTTAGTGATTAATAGTTCGGTGAAGCAGAAGTAAAATTTTACCAGATGCAAATGCACTACGCAGATTACACCTGAGCGCCCGAAAAGGCAGTTTTTAAAATGTTTATGACATTGGCCGGATGTACTTCCTGATAAACGTGTTCATTGATGATCAATACTGGTCCTTTATTGCACAAACCGGTACATAGCTGACCCTTAAAACCAACCTCGGCTTCAATTTTGCGCTCACTGAGCCAGGCCTTTATTAATTCCAGGTTCACTCTGTTTCCCCTGGAAAAACATGAACTGCCCATACAAATGATAATCTGGTTTTTTTGGTTCATCTTGTTGAGTTTTTTAAAATGGTACTAAGACTAATCGATCATTACCGTTTATTCAATTGTTCAATCAGGTGAAGGTATCCTTGTTTCAGGTCCTGGCCGATACGGGTATTTTCAACGATAATGCCCGGCGCCACCTCTATTTCATCTGAGGTGAAATTCCAGATGGCTTTTATTCCGGCTCCGCAGAAAATATTGGCTATGTGCTGGGCTTCTCCCGGAGGTGTTGCAATTAAGCCTACACAAATGTGCATGCGTTCAGCCAGCGAAATAATTTTGTCAGGTGACATAACCCGCACCGACCCAATCGTATTGCCAATTTTGGTATGGTCGTTATCGAAAGCGGCCACTATCTTCAAATCAGTTTGCCCCAGGTTTTCTTTAAGCAACAATGAAGTGCCAAGTTTTCCCGCTCCAACCAAAAATGCTTCGGTGTCATTGCGGTAACCCAGCATTTCCTCAAGTTGTGAAGCTAATTTGCTGATGTTATAAACATATTGCCCGGCCAGACTTAGTCCAAATTCCTGCAAATCTGCTTCCACCAATTCGCGTGACAGACCAAGTTCTTCGGTTATGGTGTTGAGCGAAATATCGGTGCGCCCCCTGAGTTTTAAGAGTTTTAATAAAGAAATGTACCTTTCCATCCGCTTAAACTCCTCGAGAGAGACGGTTAAATTATCAGGGCTCATTTTATTGGGATTTTAAGATTTAGTTTCAATTTGTAAAGTTCACACTAAAGCAATCATGCCTGCTTCATGGCAAATGCTTTATCTGATTCATTGGTCAGATTTAAAATTTTTGAATCTTCATTGTCAGATGATACCGCTTGCTGTGCTGATACATGTAAATTCATGCGCAATGCACTGAGGGCCTGTTCAAAATCGAGTGAAAGAGCAGGAAATTCCGGACCTTCGGTAGCCACATTTTTCATTTTGCCATCAGCACTTATTTTAAAAGGGCCATGCTGTAAATCATTTTCTAATAGTTGCGGGGTTAAGTTGGCAGTTACGGGAATTCCATAGCCATTGGCGGTAATTGTAACCGCTTTCATCATAGGTAGCGGTCCGGCAGCAATAATCAGATCATAAGGTTTTTCTTCCTTATTGAGCAGCATTTCGAGTAATTGTGCCTCAGGTCCATGGAATCCCAAACTGCCATCCTGTGTGGCATAATATATATTGTCGCAAACCCTTTCGAGTTCACTGGAAAAAAGCATTTCATCTTTCATAGTAGCTGAAACGAGTATGTCGGCCCTGCAACCAATGTCTGCCAGCCATTTCATCTGCGAAAGCGCTATGGCTGCTCCAATACCGTCAGCAACGAATAAAAGTCTGGAGTTAATCAGTTCCCTGTCGTGACATAAGGTAAGCTCCGATGGTTGTCCAAGGGGGCCGTTTAGTTCATGTAAAATGGATATTTCGCCAATGTTTGCCAGTTGCCGGGTATGCGTATCCGTTACTTCTACCAGCAGGGTAATGCTTCCTTTAGCCACACTCCATCCGCAAACAGGAAGCATAAGTAGCGGGCATTTTGAGGTTGCCTTAACACTTACATATTGTCCCGGAAGAATGGCTGCGGCGATGCGGGGAGTAAAAACTTCAAGAGTAGTTACGGTTGAAGTGAGTTTTTTTCGTTGGATGATTGTAAACATGGCAGTATTTTTTTAGAATTTGTTTTTAGATAACCGGCGGGGGCCTTGCGGCCCGCCACCGGATTATCAAACACACACATCATTGAGATCAGTTAAAAATTAACCGGATTGCCATAATAGGCCGATGAATAAAGCTTTTTAAAGTCGTCAGCACCTGTTTCACGGGGATTACATCCCGTACAGGCATCCAGTACAGCGTTTTCCGACATACGGTCAACGTTTTGGGTGAACAGGTCTTCTGTAATCCCATAATCTTTCAGGGTCATTGGTATATTGAGATTTTCACTCATTTCTGCACAGAAATCGCGGTAAGCATCTACCAGTTCATCTGTGGTGTTGCCTTTAAGGCCAAGGCTTTGTGCAATTTCTGCATAGCGATCTCCGCATACTTTCCGGTTGTAATCAATTACGAAAGGCATGTAAATGGCATTCAAACATCCATGAGGAATATGGAACACTGCGCCCGATTTGTGAGCCATGCTATGAACGATGCCCAGTAATGCATTGGAAAAAGCCATTCCGGCTAAACATTGTGCGATGTGCATCTTATCGCGGGCTTCTTTGTCGCCATGATATGAATTCAGCAGGTGTTCCTTAATCATCTGAATGGCTTTGATGGCCAAAGGATCAGAAAATTCAGAGCGGTTAACAGCCACATAGGCTTCGGTGGCATGAGCCAGAGCATCCATTCCTGTGTAAGCGGTGAGTTCGGCAGGCATGGTATAAGCCAGTTCCGGATCCACGATGGCGATGTCAGGAGTAATCTCAAAATCAGCCAAAGGGTATTTTATTTGTGTTTTATAATCGCAAATTACCGAAAATGCAGTAACTTCGGTAGCAGTTCCGCTGGTTGAAGGAATAGCAATAAAACGTGCCTTGTTGCGAAGGGTAGGAATGTTGAATGGTTTGGCAATCTCCTCGAAGCTTGCTTCGGGATGCTCGTAAAATACCCACATGGCCTTTGCAGCATCAATGGGTGAGCCGCCACCGATAGAAACAATCCAGTCGGGCTGAAACTGATGCATGGCTTCGGCACCGCGCATCACGGTTTCTACGGATGGATCGGGCTCAACACCTTCAAATACCAGGGTTTCAATACCGGCTTCATGAAGATAACCTTCAACTTTGGCCAGAAAGCCAAATCGTTTCATGGATTGGCCACCAATTACGATGATGGCTTTTTTGCCTTTTATATTTTTTAGTTCAGCAAGAGAATCTTTTCCAAAATAAAGATCGCGGGGAAGTGTGAATCGTGCCATGATTTAGTAATTTTTAGTTTGTTTGTTGACACCCCTTAATCAATATACGTGCCATAGTATGCAACATGTTGATAATCAAAGTTATATAAATGTTAATTGTTTAACACTGCTGTTAATAAATTAACAAGTGTCATTAATGTGAGCATTGCAGATGTAATTAATCAGGACAGTGTAATTAATCAGGACAGGAGTAGATGGGTGGATGTATACCTTAAACAGGCAGTTTGAGTAAGTCATTTATTGCATCCAGCCAGAATCTGGTCGTTTTACACAAAATATGAGGTTATTTCTTATTTTTATTATCCCGGATTTCATGTTTCATTATCTTTACACATCTTATCTAACCCATTTGCCATGAAAAGCTATTTATTGTATTTTATGATGCTTATAATTGCTCCAGGTTTGCGCGCTCAGCAACTTACAGGGACACAAGCTGCACACCTTGCTTCCGCCTTTTATCAGCAACGGTTGATGATTCATGCTGAAACCGCATCTTATCCAACAGTAAATCATTTGGTTGAAGTAGAGGCTGAGGGTAGGGTGGTGGCTTTTGCTGTCACCTTCCGGCAGGGAGGTTTTGTACTGGTTTCGGCCTCTGATGCCACACTTCCGGTGCTCGGATATAGTCTGAAAGGTGCATTTAATGCTGAGCGGATGCCTGATGCCTTGATGACCTGGTTAAAATACTATGGCCGGCAACTTGATTATGCCAATAACCATGCGATAGAGCCATGGATTGAAACTCAACGGGAACTTTTAATCAATTCTCAACGAACACCAGGGGAGTGGCGATATATAGAGCCCCTGTTGCGCACGCAGTGGGATCAGGGTAAGCCTTATAATGCACAATGTCCGCCACATCCTGATGGGCCTGGCGGAAGATGCTATGCGGGCTGTGTGGCCACTGCGGTGGGACAACTCATGTTTTATCACCGCTGGCCCGAAAGTGGAAATGGTAGTTATGCCTATACACATCCGGAATTCGGCATCATCTCTGCTGACTTTGGCAATGCTTCTTATGAGTGGAATAAAATGGAAACTGCACTTCAATATAAAAATGCTGAGATAGCTGAATTGCTTTTTCATTTGGGTGTCTCTTTTGATATGGATTATGGCCCCAACGGCTCGGGCATGTGGAATCATAGTGCTGCCAGTTCCATGCGCAACTTTTTTAAGTACGGCGCTGAAACCCAATATGTTTTTCGGGATGAAACCCAACTGGACTGGGATAGTATTCTAATAGCCAATCTTGATGTACGCAAACCTTTATATTATGCTGGTTGGGATGCAGTGGGTTCAGAAAATGGGCATGCTTTTGTATGTGATGGTTATGATCCGGATGGATTTTACCATTTTAACTGGGGCTGGAGCGGACAAAACGACGGTTATTTTCTGCTGACAGCTCTAAATCCTGGTGGAAGTAACTTTAATTTTGCCCAGGAATTGATCCGGGATATTTATCCGGATACCACTTTATATGTTTATCCGGAATTTTGTCAGGAACCGGATACGCTCTCCGGGCTAAGAGGAACCTTCAGCGATGGAAGCAACATGGTTAACTATCAATCCAATGCTGATTGCTTTTGGCTGCTGAATCCGGATCCTTTAATCTATGACAGTGTGACGCAATTGCGTTTGAGCTTCCCTGTGTTCGATATGCATCCTACCGATGATATCGTCATATATCAGGGTGCCGATACTACTGCTCCCGAAATATTTTCCTATAATGGAAGCAATTTTCCTGAATTAGTCACTGTGGATGGCAGGAATGCCCTCGTCAGATTTACTTCTGATGCATCTGAAACAGCCAACGGATTCCTGATATCCTACGATGCTATTCTGCCTGTTTACTGTTCAGGAACCTCAGTGTATACTAACCTGAACGGGACTTTTGATGATGGCAGTGGAAATAAAAACTACGTGAGCAACACATTTTGCAAGTATAAAATTAATCCATCTGTACCAGAGCCACTTATATTGGAATTTGATGAGTTCAATACTGAAACCGGAAAAGACATATTGAATGTATATGACCTGGGAACCCAGCAATTACTTGCTTCTCTCTCAGGAGATAGTGTGCCCGGACCGCTATACATTCACAGTGGCAGGGCCATGCTGGTATTTGCAACTGATGATGATGTTGTGGCCTCTGGATGGAAAATACGCTGGAAACCTCAGGGAACCATTGATGCCAACCCAGGCAGTGTAGAAAGTCCATTTGTTGGACCAAATCCAGCTGGAGACTGGTTAACTGTTAAATTTAAACAGGGCGCTGATTTTAGCTTATATACTTTAACCGGCAAATGTCTGATTAGTCATTCTCTGAAAAGTTCTTCCGGAGCAGGAAATCAGATAAACCTTGCAAAACTTGAACCGGGTTTATATATCGTAACGTTGCAGTCAGCCGAAAAAAGATATGTATATAAAGTGGTGAAACTATAACTTTTTTTCAGGAACAAACAATTCGAGCCCTTGTCCCTGTTCCAGGCATTGCATAATACGCTTTTTAAATTTCCAGCACGTCATTTGTCTGGCATCCAGCTTCCTGGCAATCTCATAGGTGGAAACTTCCGGTTTGTGGCAAACCATCCAGGCCATTTCAAAAGCCTCGGGCAGGGGAATGCGGCAATGGTGAAATACTGTTTGTGCCGTAGCTGATTCATCTGCCTTACAACGCGTACATCGACGGGAATAGGGCGATTTACCGGAACAATAATTTGTATTTCCACATTTACGGCAGGTAAATCCACTGGCCCACTTTATATCAGCAATCCATTGAAGACAGGAATCCGTGTCAGAGAACCTTGCTTTGAATTGTTTATGGTTAAGACGTTTAAAAAAAGTTGAAAAATTCATTTTATGAAATACTTGTATTCTGTTTTATTTTATATTAAGCTGATTACCAGCATTAAATTTATGGCACGGGAATTGATGTAGGAGGTTTTCGTGTGCAAAGATAAAAAAAATAGTGATAAATATGCGATTTATCGAACAGACTTTATATCTTTGCCACCGCAAAACAATTCATTTTCAAAAATCAATTAAAATAACATCTGATGAATATTCGAATTTTATCGGTAATCCTCGCTGCAGGAATCATGATAATCGGTTGTAGTTCTTCCAATGGCAATGATCAGACGTCTGAGGGTAAAACACCTACGGCAAATACTTCTTCCGACACTGAAAAAGGGAAAGTAATTCAAATGAACAAAGCCATGTTTATTGAAAAGGTCTTCAATTATGAAGAAAATCCAAATACCTGGGTTTACAAAGGCGACAAACCCTGTATCATTGATTTTTATGCTGACTGGTGCGGTCCTTGTAAGAAAATAGCTCCGATTATGGTTGAGCTTGCCGATGAATACCAGGATGATATTGTAATATATAAGGTTGATACTGATAAGGAGAAAGAGTTGGCTCAGGTTTTCGGCATACGCAGTATTCCCAGCATTTTGTTCTGTCCTGTGGAAGGTCAGCCACAAATGACGATGGGTGCCTTACCCAAAGCTGAATTTGATAAAATGGTGCAAACCATATTGTTGAATAACAGCACTGAGACCTCAAAATAATATTTTTTTAATCACTCTATAAATTTGTTTGAAATGGAACATTTGACCTTAGAAAGCTTTAAAGAAAAAGTTTTCGACTTTGATAAAAGCCAGGAATGGAAGTTTGAAGGCAAGTTACCTTGCATCATTGATTTTTATGCCGACTGGTGTGGCCCATGTAAAATGGTAGCCCCAATTCTCGAAGAACTTTCAAAAGAATACGAAGGTAAAGTAAACATCTATAAGGTAGATACTGAAGCAGAACAGGAACTTGCCGGTGCCTTTGGTATACGCAGTATTCCAAGCATTTTGTTTTGCCCTGTGGATGGACAACCGCAAATGGCTCAGGGAGCCTTGCCTAAAAATGCTTTTGTTCAGGCCATTGATGATGTTTTACTGAATCCTCAAAAGACAGCATAAAAAAACACTTCAAGATTTTTAAAACCTTGTTATTCCATGTAAGTGGAAAAACAAGGTTTTTTTTGCCCAGGATTGTTACTGAGCGATGAATTTCCCAAATCAGCTTTTGAATAATGGCTGTAAACCAGAATATTAAGGCGGACTCTGACCTCCAAAAGTAGGCATTCATCAGAAGATTTCCCTTTTTTTTAATGCAATAATTCATGGTTTATGATACGGCTCAAACAATAACGCGTGGTTTAAATAAATTTGGTCTGAATGATTTAATGGCAATTAAATTCGGACAATATCTGCATCGTTTACCATGAAAAAGGAATATTTTTGCTGACTTATGGAACTTTCTCCCGTCGTTTTGCCTTTTGCCTGCCTGCCCAATGTGGAATATATGTCATGGATGATTCATTCAGCCGGTTTAAACATCGAAGTACATGAAACCTTCCCAAGGCAGACCTGCAGAAACCGTTATGCCATACTCACTGCAGAAGGTCCTTTTATGTTGACCATTCCTGTGAAACGTCCGGGTGGAAACCACACGCCTTTTAAAGAAGTATTGCTTGATGATCCTGCCAAATGGGTTAACAATCATTGGAGGGCAATTGAATCTGCATACAACAAATCACCCTTTTTTCTCTATTACCGGGATGTTTTTGAGAAGATATTCCGTAAGCCGCCTGACACCCTGTTTGAGCTTAACTTTCAATTTTTGAATACGTTGAATCAATGTTTCGACATTAAACCGTCTTTTCAGTTTACCACGAAATTCATACGTCACTACCCACCGCCTGTAATTGATATGCGTGATTTGATTATGCCAAAGCAAGACTCTGCACAACAATTCCCCCGACAAGATTACCCGCCGTACATACAGGCTTTTTCTCATAAACTTGCTTTTGCACCAAATCTAAGTTCCCTTGATTTGCTTTTTAACCTTGGCCCCGAATCAGTCGATTACCTGACCCGTATTTATCATGGTAATATCGCGTAATTTTCCAGCTAACACTGTTGATGGATTGAATCTGAGCCTCCATGCAATAGGTTTTTTCCGACGCCGGACATTACACTGAGTTTATTGGAATGGCCAAAAGAACTGTTAGCAGTGTGTATTTAAAACAGGCACAAAGAATCACTGTGATTAAATTTATAAAAATCATTTAATTGAGAATCCTGGTTTAAAGAACCGGTTCCACATAATGATCAACAACTCTATGTGCAGACCCTTGTGCATTTATGATACTGGCAGGAATCAATGTGCAATACAGTAAACTTTCTGAGGAGTTCTATCTACATATTTATACCATGTTGAATTTGTAATACTTTGAATATAATTGTCTTATAATTGGATTTTTTATCTGGCATACCATATGTGTCAGGTATTATAGTTTTAAATATATTATTAACCTTAAAAATCAAGATTATGCCCTGGACAAAAAAGGACTATCCTGATGCCATGAAAAATCTGGATAAGGAAGTAAGAGACAAAGCCATTGAGATAGCCAATGCATTGGTAAAGGAAGAAAAGATGGAAGAAGGGAGGGCGATTCCCATTGCCATCAGTCAGGCCAAAGAATCGGCGGATAATAAATGATTTTCTCACCACAGTCAATGAGTGGACCAAAGCCGGCCTGCCAGGCTGGCAGTAATGGCTCGACTTAAAGTCTCCTTTTATCATTAGCGGGAGGCAAGGTTACGCCCTGATTATGCTATGCTATTAAGCCCCGCCCTGATTTCCACGCCCTGGTTAAGCTTCCGGATAAGCTATTCGTACGTGATAGATACTCATCAGTTTCTTTTTGAGTATCTTTTTTATTTTGGTAATGTCCTTAAGGGTAAGTTCGGCATTAATAAACTGCTGTTTCTCAATTTGCCGGTCAATGATAGATTCCACCAGCGTGTCGATGGATTCTATGGTATGATGTTCCAGGCTTCGGGAAGCAGCTTCAACTGAGTCGGCCATCATCAGTACGCTGGTTTCCTTTGAATAGGGGAGAGGTCCCGGATAACGGAAATCCTTGTCATCAGCCTCTTTTTCAGGAAATTCAATGCGCTGCCTGTTGTAAAAGTATTCGGCTACCCTGGTGCCGTGATGCGTCCGGATAAAGTCGATGAGTATTTCGGGCAGTTTGTATTTTTTTGCCATCTCTATCCCTTTTGTAACATGGCCAATAATGATGCGGGCACTTTCTTCATAGCCCAACTCATCATGGGGGTTAATTCCGGTAGTTTGATTTTCAATAAAATACATCGGCATATCCATTTTGCCAATATCATGATATAAAGCTCCTGCACGGATAAGCAAGGTATTGCCACCAATTTCATATATAGCTGATTCGGCAATGTTAGCTACCTGCATGGAATGCTGGAATGTACCCGGAGCATGAAGTGACAGTTTTCGCAATAGCGGACTGTTGGTGTCGGATAATTCCATAAGGGTAACATCTGTTACCTGGCCAAAAAGTTTTTCAAATAAAAATATCAATGGATAGGAAAACAAGGTAAACATGGCGCTGCCTCCATAGAGCAGGAATCTTTCAGGTTGAATGTTGACCAGACTGCCATCCTGAATGAGCAGCATACCCAGGTAAACCACTGCGTAGGTAATGAAAATAGACAGTGCGGTGAGGAAGAATTGTGAACGTTTGCGCAATTCTGCTACACTAATGATGGCAATAATACCTGCTATAAGTTGTTGAAAAAGGAACTCAAAACCATTGGGTACCATGAAACCGGTAAGTATCAGGGTAACTACATGCACAAAAAACGCCAGGCGGGTATCGAAAAATACCCTGATTACGATGGGGACCAGTACGAATGGCAACAATGGAAGCAGAGCCGGATTTACGCGAATGGTATAAGCTGCGCTGGATACCATCACCAGTATTACCAGTAGCAGCATGATCAGTTTCTTGTTTTCAGCAAAAATATCGCGTCTGAAGGAAACCATGAAAAGAATAAATGCGATCATGGTGATGGCTATCAACATTGACTGCCCTGTGAGTACGTAGTTGTATTTAAATGATTCTCCCAGCCGGCTTTCATAGTCGGCCCTTAACGATTCGAGCACCCTGAAGCTTTCGGAATTGACGATTTCACCTCGTGAAATTACTTTTTCACCAGCCTGCACCATGCCGCGCATTACGGGTATGTCACTTATCAGTGCTTCTTCGGCGCGACGGGTGTTTTGGGCATCAAATACAATGTTTTGCCTTAAAGCATTCATCAGCAGATCACTCAATAATGTCGATTGCTCCAGCTGAAGTGTGTTGAGTTTTTCAGAAATATACTTTCCCGCTCCGGCAATGGTATACATTTGCGAAAGAGGGATACGGAAGGCCGTATTTCCATCTACCACAAAGATCTCAAAATCAGGTGGTTTGTTTTCAGTCTCATTGGTTAAACCAATGATGCCCCGGCTAAAAAGAGTATCCAGAATCTGCAGGCCCGCATTTAAATGAGCCTGTCGCGTTGCATTTTCGCCCGACGAAACCCCAAACCGGGCATCCCAGGCATTGTTAAAGGCTATCTCAAAATTGTGACTTTGTTGTGTTTTTATACCATTCAGCCTGCTAAAATAAGGTCTGGAATCCTTTAAGGCCAGCGCCTTTTCCTGATTCAGCTCTTCCTCAGTCTTTAAAATACCAAAATCCACCGGTGCAATCAGGTCATCGTGTTGCCAGGCTTTCCCACGTTGATATTCATACCGAAACTTACCCTCACGAGGGAAAATGGCAATCAGCAGAACAATTACACCTGCAAATAGCAATCCTTTGCCTGCAACATCATAATGATTGCGCAACCAGTTTAGGAATTTATTCATATGTTGGATAAATTATGCGAAGTAAATACCATACAAAGTAACTATCAATTCAGTAAAATTCAAAAAATGATTTTTGCTTTCCGGATTACCGGTCGGAATAAAATCCAATTATTGATTTTATCTTTTTGATTATCAATGCCAATGAATGAAAAACAGTCTTGAAGTTAGAAAGTTTTCAACAATTCACACAAAACTGTTGATTACTTCTTAAAAGAGCCGCCAAATAATTCAATATATTTGCGTCAAATCTGTATTAGGCATGACAGGCGGTATATGTTTCCTTTCTTTGGTGGCCCTCAGGTCAAAACCGGCTGAGACCGCTGAAATGGTCAATCAATTGTTGTTTGGCGATATGTGCGAATTGATTGAGCAACAGGGGACATGGCTTTATGTCCGTACACTTCATGACAATTATACTGGCTGGTGTCATCAAAAGCAGCTCACACTTTTAAGTAACGAAACGCTGGAAGTGCTCATGCAAAGCAGTTATGAACTGGTGATTTCACCGGTGGCCATTATAGGGGCTCCCGGCAAACCTCCATTACTATTAACTATGGGAAGCAAATTGTATGCCCTCTCATCTGGCGGCTATGCGGGGCCCGAGGGTACCTATGCGCTTACTGAAGGGCTTTCTGTTTCACCGAAACCCTTCAATGCATCTGAAATGATTGATCTGGCTGTTGACTGGTTAAAAGCGCCTTACCTGTGGGGTGGGCGTTCACCATTTGGGGTGGATTGTTCAGGTCTTATTCAGCTTTTATTTGGTTTGTTTGGGATTGCGCTCCCGCGGGATGCCCGTGAACAGGCTCTGCAGGGGCAGCTGGTGAGTCTTGTTGAAGAGTCCAGAGCAGGTGATGTAGCCTTTTTCGACAATGAAGAAGGCAATATTGTTCATGCTGGTCTCATCACCGGTACAGGCAGCATTATTCATGCATCGGGAGAAGTGAGGATGGACCCGCTGGATCATCATGGAATATTTGACCGCGGAGTGGGAAAGTATTCCCATAAACTGCGATTGATTCGTCGCTATGCTTTTGCAACGGGTGACTGATCTTGGTGGCATTGCCAATTACTTTGAATAAGAAATTTTTAATACCTGTTAAAACGTTTAATTTTGCCGAAAATAAAAACACACTAAAATCAATTATTCATTTATTTATTAACCAAAACAAGCAATCAATGAAACAAACAAACCAATGGATGCGAGCTGCAGGCAGGTTTGCCCTGCTCATTACAGCCGCAATTTTCATTACTTCGCTGGCAACTGCCCAGGTTACCACCTCGGGCATGAACGGTAAAGTAACCGGTAGTAATGGCGAAAGCCTTCCCGGAGCAACCATCATTGCGGTGCATACGCCATCTGGGTCGCAATATGGTACCACAACTGATATCAATGGCTTGTACCGCATCGTTAACATGCGGATAGGCGGACCTTACACCGTAACTGTTACCTATGTTGGTTACCAGCCCACGGTGGCTGATGACATTTATCTTAATCTGGGTCAGACCTATGGATACAACATAAAACTCAGTGAGAGTGCATCTCAGATTACGGGCGTTGAAATTGTCAGCAGCAGGAATGAACTGATAGATGGTAACCGCACCGGGGCATCTACCAACATCAGTACTGATCAGATTACCGCCATGCCGACCATTTCTCGTAGTATCAATGACTATACCCGTCTTACGCCACAAACCGGTTCTGGAAACAGTTTTGCCGGTCGCGACGGCCGTTACAACAACATCACCATTGATGGAGCCAACTTCAACAACAATTTTGGACTTAGCAGCAAGAACCTCCCGGGAGGCGATGCTCAACCGATTAGTCTGGATGCCATTGAGGAAATCTCAGTAAATATTGCTCCTTATGATATTCGCCAGTCGAATTTCACTGGTGCCAATATCAATGCGGTAACCCGAAGCGGAAACAACACTTATACTGGATCAGCGTATGTTTTTTATCGTGATAAAGCTTTTAACGGTGTGAATGTTGACGATGTAGAACTTACCCTCGATAAAACCCAGACTACGACTTACGGTGCCCGTTTTGGCGGACCCATCATCAAAGACAAACTCTTTTTCTTCGCGAATGCCGAAGGGACAACCATCCTTCCCGGGAACAGCGATGCGCCTGATGTGTTGGAACTGGCGGCAAGCTATTTGAAAACGCCTTACCTGTGGGGCGGCAGATCACCTTTTGGCATAGACTGCTCAGGGCTTACCCAAATGGTTTACAAAATGCAGGGCATTGTATTGATGCGGGATGCCAGGCAGCAGGCCGCACAAGGGCTTGCGATTAATCTGTTGGCAGAAGCCCGGGCCGGGGATCTGGCGTTTTTTGACAACGAGGATGGCCAAATCACCCATACCGGAATCCTGACTGAAAATGGAAATATCATTCATGCCTCTGGCAAAGTGAGGATTGATCCTGTTGACCATCATGGCATTTACGATAAAACCCTTGGAAAATACACCCACAAACTACGGTTAATCAGAAGGATGCAAGCATAGGGAAATCAACCAACAAATTGACATGCATTTGAAAAGAGCCACGAATTAAACAATTAATAAAAACTTAACGCTTAGGAAAGAATGATATTAAGATTGACTCTTAACTTTGCACCTTGAAAAATTCCGGAATACTCAAGGCTACTTTCAGAGGAACCTCAAACTTTTATCCCGGAATGATCCTGAATTAATCATCAAAACCAACATAAGCAAACATAACAATTACTAACCAAAACAAAAAACAATGAGAAAATCAGACAAGTTTTTGCTTAGACTCAGGATTACCTTCCTGATGTTTTCTGCAATCCTGTTGAGCGGCACCATTGCACTGGGGCAGGTGACTACATCAAGTATGAGTGGCAAGGTTATAAGTTCAACAGGCGAGACTCTGCCGGGTGCAACGGTGATTGCCACACACACATCTTCCGGAACAACTTATGGCACTACAACCAACATGGAGGGCCGATTCAACCTAAACGGTATGCGTGTTGGCGGACCATATACTGTGGAAGTTACTTTCATTGGATATGGGGCATTCACACAAAGCAACATTACGTTGAGTTTAGGTGAAAACTATCAAATGAATGTTTTACTCTCAGAAGAATCAACATCATTAGATGAAGTTGTTGTTACAGCAACCAGAACAAAATTCTCTAATGAGAAAACCGGGGCAGTGACCAATATCACAAACAGCGATATAGAAAATTTGCCTACAGTAAGTCGCAACATTACAGACATTACCCGCCTTTCACCTTATGGTGGCAATGGGATGAGCCTTGCCGGCACTGATGGCCGTACGGCTAACTTTACCGTGGATGGTGCTAATTTCAACAATAACTTCGGTTTGAGTGACCGACTTCCCGGTGGAGGTAGTCCAATCTCTATTGAAGCTATCGAAGAATTACAGGTTGTAATCGCTCCATATGATGTTCGCCAAACAAACTTTATTGGTGGCGGTGTAAATGCTATTACAAAATCGGGTACAAATACCTTCAAAGGAAGTGCTTATACTTTTCACAGAAATGAAAACCTGCGCGGAGATGCTGTTGATGGTCAACAAATATCAGGTGCGCGTGATAAAGACCGCAATACAAATTATGGTTTAACTTTAGGTGGTCCGATTATCAAAAACAAATTGTACTTCTTCGTAAACGCTGAAATGGCAAAAACGCCAACAATTGCTAATCGTTGGCGGGCTTCAACTGACGGTGTTGCTGATCCAAACAATTTCATCTCTCGCACAACAGTAAGCGATCTACAGACAGTTTCTGATTTTGTAAGAAATCAATATGGTTATGAAACGGGATCTTACACAAATTTCCCTGCAGATGAAAGCAACACCAAACTGCTTGCCCGTATAGATTGGAATATCACCAATAAACATCGTTTGGCATTACGCTATAACTACACCAAAAACACTTCATGGATATCTCCTAATGCAACTTCTATGGACGGAGGTACCCGTGTGTCTGAGGCAAGGATGTCACAGGCCTCAATGTCGTTTGCAAACTCGATGTATTCGATGGACAACCTGGTTCATTCATTCTCTTTTGACCTGAACAGCCGCCTTTCTGATAATATATCCAATCAATTTTTGGCAACATTCTCAAAACTTGACGATGTCCGCGGATCGAATTCTGCCGAATTTCCTTTCATTGACATTTTGAAAGACGGACAAGCCTATATGTCTTTGGGATATGAACTATTTACATGGAACAATGGCGTTCATAACAACGTTTTGAATATCAAGGACGAGCTCACATTTTATTATGGCAAGCATAAAATTGTAGGTGGAATGGCTTTCGAATATAAGATGGCAGATAATGCTTATATGCGTAACGGTACAGGATACTATCGCTACTTAAGCCTTGATGACTTCTTAAACAGAGCAGCACCTGAAATTGTAAACTTAACTTATGGTTATGACGGAGAGAGAAATCCTGCAGCTCGCATAAGAACAAACAAAATTGGAATTTACGGGCAAGATGATTGGAGCGTTAGGGATAACTTCAAACTTTCATACGGACTTCGTATTGATGGACTTTTCTTCAATAATAGTGACCTGATTACGAACAATGCCATCTATGAAATTGATTATTCCGGTCGCAATATCAACACAGGAGAATGGCCTGATGCAAATATCATCTTCTCTCCCCGCGTCGGTTTTGTGTGGGATACCTATGGCGATAAGAGTTTGAAAGTTCGTGGAGGTACAGGCCTTTTCTCGGGTAATTTACCCCTGGTATTCTTCACCAATATGCCTACCAACGGTGGAATGGTACAGTATCAGGCTCAGATAAATGCAGCGAACGCAGCAAAAATGGGTTTCACAATGGATGATTTTGCCGGCGGTCTTGTAACTGACGCTAACGGAAATGCTAATATTGCTGCACTTTATGACAAGCTCATATCATTGGGATATCCTTCAACTATTTCTCCTGAGGATGGAACAGTTCCGTCTGCTATTGCGGCTGTAGATCCAAAATTCAAAATGCCACAAGTATGGAAAACATCACTTGCTGTTGACTACGCACTCCCGACATCTTTCCCATTCTCTGTAACGGTGGAAGGAATCTTCAATAAAACGGTCAACGGTGTTTCTATTTCTGACTGGAGCATTCCAACTGTAGGTGGCTTTGCCCGTTTCAACGGTGTTGACAATCGTCCTATTTATCCTGACGGTTATCGTACAGGCACAAAGGCATTCGTATTGGAAAACACAAGCCGTGGTTATGGCTGGTCAGGCAACATCATAATTAATGCTCAACCCAAGGATTGGATGAGTGTGATGGCATCTTATACGCGTACTACTGCCAAAGATGTAACAGGTATGCCGGGATCAAATGCAGAATCAGCATTTACATACGTTCCAACAATAGAAGGTCCTAACAACATTAATTTGCACAATTCTCAATACACCACGCCCGATCGTCTTGTGGCATTTCTTACTGCCCACGACAAGAGCGGTAACCACTATAGCTTTATCTATGAAGCATGGCGCGGGGGAGCTAACTACTCATATATGATGGTTAATGATATCAATAGCGACGGCTACAACTACGATGCAATCTATGTTCCAACTGATGGTGAAGTTGCAAACAACGAATTCCGCTTTGTTTCGGAAGACGACAAAACCCGCTTTATGGACTATGTGCATGCCAATGACTATTTGAAAAACCAACAAGGCAAGTATGCAGAAGCATATAGCGTTTACTCTCCCTGGGTACATCGCATTGACTTCAGCTACAAACATGATTTTGCTATTAAAACAAACAATAATGAGCACAAACTGCAACTTAGTTTTGATATCAAAAACGTGATGAACCTCTTCAACTCCAATTGGGGTGTAGCTAAATATCTGAATCCGGAAATTGGTTCCGAAGCCCGTATCCTTAAATACGAAGGCGTTGACGCTGAGGGCTATTCTACATTCTCAACACCCTCTTCAATAAATGGTAATACCGAAACATTCACCAAAAGCTACGCTTTGGGTCAATGCTGGTACGCATTAATAGGTGTCAAGTATCTTTTTAACTAATTAAAAATCTGATAATCATGAAATTAAAAAAAATATTTCCACTTTTCATTGCAATACTTGCCTTGATGGCAAGTTGCACCGATGAAGAAACAATGACATTGCTTGATGAAATTCAAGTGTCATCATCTTACGTGTCTATCCCTGTGGATGGAGGCTCTACAACCATTACTGTAACCGCAAAAGATAGCTGGACAATAGAGAAGGTAACTACTATTCAGGATTCAGTTACGTGGTTGACAATCTCTTCAACCTCAGGCAGTGCTGGTGAAACTGAACTAACTTTTTCAGCTGAACCAACCCTCGATGGTCGCACTGCACAGGTTTTAATCCAAAGCGGAGGCCAAACTCAGAGAATTAACATCATACAGGGTTTGTCAACAGTTGAACCTGCCACATGTGCGGAGGTAATTGCCGGACCTGACGGCAAGACCTACCTGGTAACCGGGGTTTGTACCGCAATTACCAACACAACTTACGGCAACTGGTACCTGGAGGATGAAACAGGCTCTATTTATATATATGGAACCCTTGACGAAAAAGGAAATACGAAAAACTTTTTAAGTTGGGGACTTGAAGTGGGGGATGAAATAACTGTTCAGGGACCAAAAACTACCTACCAGGGAAATGCTCAATTGGTAAATGTTACAGTTATCAAGATCAATAAGTCACTTGTGAAAGTTGATTCGGTAGCAAACGCAGTGCTTCCTCTCCAAGGTGGTGAATTCATAGCATATCTCACTTGCAAAGGAGAAGGCATATCGGTAGATATCCCTGAAGATGCCAAGTCATGGTTGTCAATTTCGTCAATTGAGTCGGCAGGCGAACAGGTAGTTGTGAAATTCAATGCCATTGCCAATGCCGGCGGAGACCGTAACACTACCATCATATTCCGCACAACAGACGGGTCTAAATTCTATTCTACAGAAACAACAGTGAGTCAAACAGGAGCGATTATTGATGCAAGTATCGCTGAATTCCTTGAAGCTCCCGTTGGTGATACACAATATCGATTGGCAGGTGTTATTACCAGTATTACCAATGATACATATGGCAATTTATACCTGAGAGATTTCTCAGGTGAAACATATGTTTATGGCATCCAGGATTATGCACAACTAGGACTAAAAGAAGGTGATATTATCACAATTGTTGGAAAACGTGCCGCATATCAAGGAACCCCGCAAGTAGGTGGTGCTGTTTTGGAAAGCTCAATTCCTGTAACTCCGATTACTATTGCAGAGGTACTGACTAAACCTGATGACCCCAATACATACTATATGGTAACTGGTGAAATAACATCAATCACCAATGAAACATATGGTAATCTGTATTTGTCAGACAACGGCAGTGAAATCTACCTGTATGGATGTTATCCGGGTTATGGTGCAACCGGCGATGACAGAAAATACCTTATAGCTAACCAAGGCATTGTTGTTGGTGATATACTGACAGTAATTGCAACAAAGGGTTCCTATAACGGAGTAGATCAACTTTCAAACGGGATCTATTTCAGCCACGCAAGTGCCAAATAAAATGTAATTTTCTTCATTATTTAATTAATGGAATGAAACAAAAAGAGGCTGTTTAATAGAACAAGCCTCTTTTTGTTTTGACAGGTTAATACACTACTTCGTAAAAAATAAAGCGGCAATTGTGGCGACCTGAAGCAGGTGGTTGGAATATTGAGGGAGCGTCAAAAAGATTACAGGATGCCACTTTATTTATGTTTGAACCATTCATAAACTTGAGGAATTATATCTAGTTCAGCTTTGCGCTGACATAGATTAATCCTTAACAAAAACCTGCATCACGTTTCCAACATAAAATTTTGAAACAGGGATATTTATCTTCTCAGGCAGGTCAAGTTCAAGCATCAACCCCTCTTTGTTGCGGCGGATCAGGCTCACCCTATTACTGTTCACCATGTAGGACCGATGGCAACGTACCAGTGGGGTATGTATCAATTCTTCATCCAGTTTTTTCAGGTTATTGCGCAGCAACAGCCTGACTGGTTTACTGCTATCGAGATAGTGAATGTAAATATAGTTATCAGCCGCTTCCAGATACATCAGATGTTCAGCTTTGATTGAAAAACGAAGTGTTCCCCGCTCATCATAAAAGTGGATCATTCCTTTGGTGGGTTCAGTTGTTACTGAACTGCCGATCAATTCTAATTTCTTTTTGTTCTCTACCCATGAAAAGTACAGCCACAACACAGAATAAGGGAGCAACAGCACCAGGGCAGTGTTTTGAACAGAAATCACCAGCAAATCAGGAAAAAACCGGGTATCATCAAGGATAAGAATTTGATAAAGGGTATAGAACAATCCCATAAAAAAAACTTCTGCCATTACCCAGACCAGGTATTGCCACAACTTAAGTTTATACTGTTGCCGGGTTTTGAACATGATAATCCGGCTGATTACCACGACCAAAACACCTGTAAGGATAATTATACTTGAATAGAGCAACAAGGTCCAACGTGACACATTGAACCAGACATCGACGCCAAAAGGAGCGTAAACATTAATAAATATAAGGGCAAAAGCAGCCGTAAACAGAATGAGCTGAATAATATTCCGTTTATCGACGAGATAAGCTGGTATTGGGCTTTGCAGGTTAAACATTCAAGATGGTGTTGGCTCTTCTTACAAAGATAGAAAAAAAACAAGATTAAAAATCCATTTTACCCTTGCATCGGATTTTGATGGTCAGATTTTCACCCCAACATAACGCTGTTTACCCCATCATAGCTGTTTCAAGCCCAAAAGCAAGGTCTAAAACCCTTAAAGTTGAATATATGTGCAGGCAGTATTTCCTTTGCAGAAAAAAGCAGGTGAATTACACAGACTCCTATAAGGCCCTGACCAATATTCTCAAGCTCAAGACTGAAGCGCGGGAATTCTGCCTTCCTCATTTGCAGGTAAGCATAAGCCTGTTTAATTTCGCATCGGATTATTCATCGCTAAACATGCAACTTAACCAAGAATCAAAATTCATCACCCCATTTCCACATATTGATGAAGACCAGGTTCCGGAAAACATGAACTTCGACTATCCGGTAATTCAACCAACAGGATCACAATATTTTGATAGGGCCATTATTTTGCTTCATGGATTGAATGAACGCAGTTGGAACAAATATCTGCCGTGGGCCTATCGGCTGGCCATTCGCCTGCAGCGACCCATAATATTGTTTCCAATCTCCTTTCACATGAACCGTTCGCCTTCCGAATGGAGCAATCCCCGCCTGATGTCTGCATTGCTCGGCAATACCCGCCTGAAAAATCACCGGAACCATTCGGCAACTTTTGCCAATCTGGCGTTAAGCCTGAGATTAACCCATAAGCCAGAACGATTTTTTACTTCAGGCAGCCAAAGCCTAAAGGATATTTTAAAACTAACCGACTTGCTTAAAACGGGCAATCACCCCTTATTCAACAAAGGTTGCAAAATCGATTTTTTTGCCTATTCTATTGGAGCTTTTTTATCGCAAATAATGATGCTCACATATGGCGACAATACCTTGAAAGATTCAAAATTATTTTTATTTTGCGGCGGGGCACCCTTTAACAGGATGAACGGTGTTTCAAAACTCATTATGGACGAAGAAGCGTTCATCAGACTAAAATTTTATTATCTCAAAAAAATTGAAAGGGAAATCAAAAATCGAGGTCCAATGGCGGAATACATTTGCACCCAACCCTGGGGTCAGGCATTCAGAGCCATGATTGGCAGTTCAAATTTTTTCCAATGGAGAGAGGACTCATTTAAACGATTGGGAAGTCGCATCTATGCTATTGGAATGGTTAAAGATAAAGTAATTCCAGCTTCATATATGTCTGAACTATTGGCTCCCGAACAAATGGAGATCATTGATTTTCCATATTACTACACCCACGAAAATCCTTTCCCGCTGCAGGCCAATCCGAAGTTGGTAAACGAAGCGTTTGATACTATTATCGGAAAAGCGATCTCCTTTCTGGCCTGATTTAAAGTCAGGAGTTGGTTATAACTTCACCAGCTTCTGCTGATGCCTGCCTGTTTTATTTAAGATAGATACCACATAGATTCCGCAAGTGAGACCTGAAATGTCAATTTCGTTGTTGCCCTCGTTTTGAGTCGAATAAACAACTTTTCCCTGCTGATTTATGATGGAAAGCTGATCAAAACTGACATTCCTCAGGTGAATCCTGTCATTGGAGGGATTTGGGAAAAAGAAATCGCTTTTTGCAGTGGAAACAGGGTTTCCTGTGGGAGGTGAAATACCGGTATCCAGACAGTCATATCGCATTATCATCCCACCCTGACCACAGGCCCAGCCAAGATTTTCATTCACGAAAAAGCTGTGATTAAGAACTGGAAATCCGGTTGATCCGGTGAAAACGTTGTAAAAGTTCAAACCGCCATCATGAGTCACCATTATTACATCACCATTCCTGTTAGCCATTCCTGTGGTAGGACTAAACATTTTAACATAAGTAATGTAATCTGGTTTCGGCAGGTGTGATTGGGTCCATGTTGCTCCGCCATCATGAGTTACAAGAACCGTGTTGTTACTCAGGCTCATCAATCCCGAAAGGTTATTGGCAAAACTTAAACTGAGAATTTTACGGGATGAACCGTAATTCACTTCCTGCCAGGATGCCCCTCCATTGCTTGTTTTTAATAATTTGTATTTTTTTTCGGCCGGAATATAATACACAATATAACCTGTAAGGCTGTCGGTGAACATAAAGTGATCCATGGTTTCAGAAGCTGCATAACCGGTGCTTATGTCCTGCCAGGTATTGCCATCATCCGTTGATTTTACTACAATGCCACTGTAAGCCGTGCAAGCAAATATGTGATCTGGATCCGGAGTGCTGATTTTCAGAAAAAAATTCTGAAAATTTGTCGGGAATTCATGCCAGTTAATTCCTCCATCATAAGTTCTGAAAAGTGTTGGTCTCTGCGCGGTCATCCAACCGTTCATGTCATCAGTAAAGGCAACATCATTGAGGAGATAAACAGTGCCTGAATTGTTGTGGACGGTTGCTTCCTGCCAGGTTTCCCCACCATTTTCGGTATATAAAACAGCTCCTGTGGCAGCAGGATAATCCCGAAAGGTAATGCCATGTATAGAATCGCGAAAATAAATATTTAGTAAGTAATCTGTTGAGCCTGTCATGAGGTTTTGATAGGAATCACCGCCATCGGAAGTTTTTAATAGGTATGGATGGTAACTGCAAAAATAAACTGTATTCTGATTGGGGCATGAAAAGTTATTCAGCATCGGGTCAAAGTTTATATGTTCATATAAATAATGCGCTGTCCATGATTCCCCTCCATCAACAGTCTTATATAAATTCATCCAATTTAATGCAAAACCTTCCAACGCATTAAAAAATTTCATTTTAATGATACCCTGATCCCCATTGCTATTTCCGGCGATTTTTATGTCCCAGGTTAAACCGCCGTCAATGGAATGGTAAAGTCTGCTTTTACCACCCACGTAATTACGGGCCCCTATCCAGATTTCTTCAGCCGAGATAACGGATACATCTGCCACCATTTTGATTTCAGGAGGCAATGCGATATCCTCCCATGTAATGCCTCCATCATTGGTCCGCCTAAAAACAGGGGTTCTGTATATACTTATGGTTTCCCCGGCTATATAACCGGTTAGATGATTGGCAAATTGAACATTATTAAATTTTTCTCCTTCACCGGGGGCCTGGTATAAAAGCTCCCATGAAATCCCCTGGTCTGAAGATTTTGCAAGTGATCCATCATATCCGAAGACAAACATGGTGCTATCATCAAGAAATGAGGTTTTATAATAGCTTGCATTGCCATGCGGAACGGTTGAATGCGACCATGTTTCACCTGCATCGGTGGTGTAACATACCGCCCAGCCTACGGGTACATAGCCCCGGTGGTTGTCAATAAAGTTTATATCCTGAAGTTGTCGCCCTTTAAAAGGAAAGTTGAGTTCCTCCCAGGTTGTGCCGCCATCAAAAGTTCGAAGGACCATTGAATTTTCCCCGCAAATATAACCCGTATCTGCCGATGGAAAACTGATACCAAAGAGGTGTTGAAATGTCGGACTTGGGTTTTGTCTGGTCCAGTTTTGTGCCTGGGTAGTTATTCCTGTAATTATTATCCAAATAAGACAAATTAAGGCCGATTTTTTCATAGTTGACAATTTACATCCTACGTCAAGTGTTAATTGGGAGAATTCCAGTCAAATATAGGGAGTTTGTGTTATTCAAATGAAAATTTATAGATTTTTTCGGTATTTCTTATAAATATAACCTGAATAGATGTGAAATTTTACTCTTTGCGTGATTAACAACATCAGGTTTTAGCCAAATCACATTATTTACCTTCACTGTTTTGCTCAAATTTTGTCTTCTGGAAGTTAGGTTAAAAATATAGCAAGATTGTCTGTAATTTTTCTTGGTACACTGCGTCTCATTATCAGTACGCTTTTTGAACAAATTGAAGTTTCAACCATTTATTCTATCTGTTAAACTCAAACCCAAACCATGAAAACAATTCGTTACTTAATTTTAATTGTACTGATGTTGACTGCTGGAATTCAAATTCAGGCCCAGAATAATGGGCTGCCTCCGCTGATTGATCGTGAAGTTTTCTTCGGAAACCCTGAGATTACCGGGGCAAGACTTTCGCCCGATGGTGCCTATATGTCTTTTATTAAACCTCTGGATGGCGTGCTTAATATCTGGGTAAAAAAAGTGGATGAACCTTTTGAGGCTGCCCGTCCGCTCACTGCTGATAAGCACCGCCCCATCCGCTCTTATTTCTGGTCGCGCGATGGAAAGTACATTTTGTATGTTCAGGATAAAGGGGGGGATGAAAATTTTAATATTTATGCAGTGGCTCCCGCAGATAAACCTGCCGAAGGTGCTGAAGTTCCGCTAAACCGCGATCTGACCAATCTGCAAGGCGTGCGGGTGATGATTTTCTCCGTTCCAAAAACAGAGCCGGACGTATTATACATCGGTTTGAACGATCGTGACCCTGCCTGGCACGACCTCTATAAAATGAAAATTTCTACCGGCGAACGTACCCTGATGCGTCAAAACTCAGCCGAAGACCGCATTACCGGTTGGGTGTTCGATTGGAACGATAAACTGAGAATTGCCAACCGGGCCAATCTCGATGGCAGCAATGAATTGTTGAGGGTTGACAAGGATGCTTTCGTGCCCATATACAAAACCAATATTTTTGAAACAGCCTATCCCGTGGCTTTCGATAAGAACAATGAGAAAATGTATCTGGTTACCAACAAAGGAGATGACGTAGATCTTACCCGCCTGGTGCTTTTTGATCCGGTAAGTCTTAACGAAACGCTTGTGGAATCTGACCCGATGAATAGGGTGGATATTGATAATGTAAGATTCTCCGAAGTTACCCATGAAATCATTTACACTTCTTATGAAGATGAAAAAAATCGAATTTATTTCAAGGACAAAAGTTTTGAAGACGATTATAATCATATAAAGAAGGAACTCAACGAACAGGAGATTTATTTTGGTTCATCCACTGCCGATGAACGTTATTGGATCATTTCAGCCTCGAGCGATGTTAATCCGGGTTCAGCTTACCTGTTTGACCGTTTTACCGATAAGCTTACCTTTCAGTATACGCCGCGGCCTGATATTCCAGTAAAGGACATGGCACCTATGAAGGCCATCACCTATAAATCATCGGATGGCACTGAAATTCCTGCCTATCTTACCCTGCCAAAAGGGGTAGAAGCTAAAAACCTGCCTTTGGTGGTATTTCCCCATGGTGGTCCCTGGGCCCGCAGCAGTTGGGGATTCAATGGTTATGCGCAATTTTTGGCCAATAGGGGATACGCTGTCCTGGATCCGAACTTCCGATCATCCACCGGTTACGGTAAGAATTTTGTAGATGCCGGAAACAACGAATGGGGCCAAAAGATGCAGGATGACCTTACCTGGGGTGTAAAATACCTGGTTGATCAGGGTATTGTTGATCCAAAACTTGTTGGAATTATGGGTGGTTCCTATGGCGGATATGCCACCCTTGCCGGACTGGCATTTACGCCTGAAGTTTATGCATGTGGGGTATCTATTGTTGGCCCCTCCAATCTGTTTACGCTGCTTAACTCTATTCCTCCCTATTGGGAAGCAGGTCGCGTGGTGTTTCATACCCGCATGGGCGACCCGAATACTCCTGAAGGAAAGGAGCAACTGGCCAGACAATCGCCGCTCAACTCTGCTAATAAAATTGTCGCTCCCTTGCTGGTGATACAAGGTGCAAACGATCCACGGGTAAACAAACATGAGTCAGATCAGATTGTGGTTGCTCTGCGTGATCGGGGTTTTCCGGTCGAATACATTGTGGCCCCCGATGAAGGTCATGGTTTTGCCAATCCCATCAATAACCTGGCAATGAATGCTGCCGCTGAAAAGTTTCTGGCCAAACACCTGGGTGGACGCTATCAGGAAAGTATGACCCCTGAAGTAGCTGAACGCTTAAAAGAAATCACCGTAGATCCTAAAACCGTAACTCTGGAAACGCCGGAAAAAAAATAGCCGGCGACTACAGGTTTAATAATTGATAACGCCCGGACATTCCTCCGGGCGTTTTTGTGATTTCTACTTTTTGGCCTGTTTTTTCTTCTATTTAAACAAAAATAAAGCATACTTGTTAATGAATTTAAGTAAGCTTAAATAAAATATTAACTTTACATGAAATGACGGTATCTGTAGAGAATTTTGTCAAGGTAATCTACAAGCAAAGTCAGCTTTCAAAAGCCGACACCCGCTTGAGTACGATAGCCGGAATATTAAACATTTCCAATGCGGCAGCCACGGATATGGCGCGGAAACTGGCATCCCGCCAATTGGTGAACTATACCAAATACAAGCCACTTACGCTGGCTGATAAAGGTAAAGAGCTTGCGCTGAAGGTATTGCGCAAACATAGACTGTGGGAAACTTTTCTCTATAAGACCCTTAATCTCTCACTGCACCAAATTCACATTGAGGCCGAACAACTGGAACATCTTACTTCAGACTATCTGGCCAACCAGATTGATCATTATCTTGGAAGTCCACTGACCGATCCACATGGAGATCCCATTCCCGCATTTAATGGTCAGATAGAAACGGATCAATCCCATACTCAATTGTCGAACGCTAAAGCAGCAAATCACTATACCGTGGCCCGCCTGTCCGGTTCCGAAAGGGATTTTTTTGAGTTCTGCACCTCTAACGGTTTGATGATTGGTTCAACCCTATGGGTGGAAAAACAAATTTCATCTCCCAAAATGACAGAAATTAAAACCAATAAGAAAAAAATTCTTCTTCATGAAGATTTCACCAAACTCATCTTTGTAAAACCCGCCAATTAATTAAAAATGAAACGACTGTCTTTAATTTTTTTGTATACATCTTTTTTGTATACCCCACAATGGGCCAGCATACCGATGCAAATGTATTCGGTGATGTACAGTCAGGCGGGGAGCATATTCCTTTTGCCAATGTATATCTTGAAGGTACCACCATTGGAACCACTACAGACGGCACTGGTCATTATATGCTCATTGATTTGCCATTGGGGAAACACGTGCTTGTAGCTAAATCCATGGGTTACAAAGCCTCCAGAAAAGAAATTATTGTTGAATCAGATAAAACCATAGAAGTAAATTTTATCCTCGACCAGGAGGTGATGTCGCTGGACCAGGTGGTAATTACGGGTACCAAAACATTTAAGAGGCGTACCGAAAGTCCTGTAATTGTGCATGTACTTGAAAGCAAAAACATTGATGCTGTGCAGGCCTGTAATATTTCCGAAGGGCTCAAATTTCAGCCGGGCCTAAGGGTTGAAACCGATTGTCAGACCTGTAATTATACTCAATTGCGCATGAATGGGTTGGGGGGAGGCTATTCCCAGATTCTAATCAATGGGAGGCCAATTTTTAGCCCGCTGATTGGTTTATATGGCATGGAACAAATTCCGGCAAATATGGTTGACCGCATTGAGGTGGTGCGGGGCGGAGGGTCTGCATTATATGGTTCAAGTGCCATTGGCGGAACCGTAAACGTTATCACTCACCTGCCGGATGAAAATGATTACAGCATTGGATTTACTTCCCATCTGATAAACGAGCAGTCTGTGGATAATGTGCTGAATGCCAATGTGACCATGGTTTCAAAAAAACGGAATGCCGGTGCAGTGTTGTTTGTTAACCGGCGCTATCGCGAAGCTTATGATCATCCGGGTATTACGCTAATGGCTGATGGTTCAGAAAAGATTGAGAAAGACAATTATTCAGAACTCCCCGAGCTCAGGAACAATTCCTTTGGTGGCAATCTGTTCTTTCGCCCACGCCCAAACCAAAAGCTGGAAGTAAACTTTACCAGTTTGTATGAATACCGATATGGCGGCGAAATGATTGATAAAGAGGCCCATCTGGCAAAGCAATCTGAAGAGCGGATGCACAACATTTTTATGGGAGGCGTAGATTATCAAATCAATTTTAATGATGACAATAGCTCTTTTATTGCTTATGCTGCCGGACAAATTACCGACCGCAGGCACTATACCGGCTTGTATCCGGTAAGGGGTGAATATGATTCAGATTCTGCATTTCTTGAGGCTGAAATCTCCCACTTAAAAGATCCGCCTTATGGTCATACCGACAATTCCACCATACAGGGAGGTATGCAGCTCAATCACAGAATTCAGGATTTTATTATTGGTACCAATGTGTTGACGGCAGGTTTAGAGTATATTGTGGATGATATTGTTGACTCTATCCCTCATTATAACTATGGAACCAATCAGAAAACCACCAACAAGGCTGCCTTTTTGCAAAGCGACTGGCAAATTTCACGAGCTTTTACTTTTCTTGCAGGAGTCAGGGCAGATAAACACAACCTGCTTGATCGCGCCATCTTCAGTCCACGGTTATCGCTGCTTTACCGCTTAAGGAATTATACCCAGTTTCGCTTGACCTGGGGCACCGGATTCCGGGCACCGGAAGCCTTTGATGCCGATATGCATATTGCTTTTGCGGGCGGTGGTGTTTCCAGGATTTCGCTGGACGTAAATTTAAAAGAAGAGCGTTCCAACAGTTTAAGTGGTTCTGTAAATTTTGATATGCCTCAGGAAAAGTATATTTTTGGTTTTACCCTTGAGGGATTTTATACCCGGCTTACAGACGCTTTTTATTTGCAACCTGTAGGTGCTGATGATCTTGGCGAGCAGTTTGTAAAACGTAATGGCCCGGGCGCAACCGTGAAGGGAGTTACCTTAGAGCTAAGAGCCAATTATAACAAGATGGCACAGCTTGAAGCCGGCTTTACCCTGCAGTCGAGCCTGCACGCTGAAGCAGTTGAAAATATTGACGGCCTTGAAGCCAAAAGAGAATTTCTACGTTCCCCCAACGATTATGGCTATATGGTATTGATGTTATTCCCTGCCCCAAAAATCAATATTTCCGTAAACAGCGTTTATACCGGCAGCATGCTTCAGGCAAAGTTTTCACCGGACGAGTCAATGGCTTCCAACGAATACCGAACTGCTTCATCTTATACATAAATCAGCTTTAAGCTCGGCTATACCTTGCCATTAAAATCGATTGATACAGGACTGGAAATTTATGGCGGGGTGAAAAACCTGACCAATGTGTTTCAATCGGATTTCGATAACTATCGCAACCGCGACAGCAATTATATTTATGGCCCAGGGCAACCAAGAACAATATATTTAGGATTAAAGCTAAAATCGCTATAATTGCTCTAAGAATCAGGGTGCACCTCAATGTGGCATCCTGACTTTCAGGTAGAGTGCTTTCCTGTTTTTTCATATATTTGCATAACTGAATTATGTAGTTGTTCTGCATTGTTTCATCTTCAAAAGCAATATTATGAGAAACCTGATCTTCATCTTAGCCTTATTAGCTGCTGGGAATGCCTACTCAAATTCTATTGACACCATCAAAGTAGAAACGACTATTCCGGACGTTACTGTTTTCCTGAACGGTGCGCAGATTTCGCGGCAAGCCAATCTCAATATCCCGAAAGGGAAACACCTGCTCCTTATCGGGAGGTTACCGCAGGGACTCAATCCTCAAAGTATTCAGATGAACGAGATTGCCGATTGCAAAACGCTGTCGGTAAAGCATCAGTTGGAATACAACAACGACAGGGTAAAAGGTAAGCAGGAATTGTCGGTTGAAAGTCAAATCAAAGACAAGGAATTGAAGATTAAGGAGATTAAGAACAAGGTTAGTGTTTTTGAGATTGAAGAAAAAATATTGCTCGACAACAGCAAGCTGGGCAAGCCCGGCGAGGGTTCACCGGTAAGCGAGATAAAAGCTGCAGCAGATTTTTACCGGTTGCGGTTAAACGAAATCAGGCAAAGTAAACTGGTGCTGCTCAACGAATTGGAACAAATCAACGAGGAAATTCAGAAATTGTATACCGGTCTCAATAAGCTGATCACTGAAAAGCGGAAAACTTATAGTCAATTGCTGATTGTGGTGGAATGTGAAAAGGCGGTATCAGCTAAGCTCTCCTTTAGCTATTATATCTCATCGGCAGGATGGGAGCCCATGTACGATTTCAGGGTGGATGAGGTAAATAAACCGTTGTCTATTGTTTATAACGCCAATGTTTTTCAATCTTCTGGCGAAGACTGGAACAATGTGAAAGTCAAACTATCAACCAGCAATCCTTCGCTGAGTGGTGAAGTTCCTCAACTCGAGCCCTGGTATCTGGGCAGATGGTATGCCCCGGCTCTATCAAAGACTGCTCCCGGAGCATCCACACTCAAGGGTGGCGTTTTTGATGCGGAGACCAATGAAGCCATACCATTTGTAAATGTTATTGTTGAAACCGGAGGCAGGCAGGTGGCCGGTACCGCCAGCGATTTCGATGGCCGCTATACCATAAAGCCTTTGGCGCCCGGGGTTTATGATGTCAGGGCAACGTTCGTTGGCTATCAGCCGATTGTAATAAGTGGAGTGGTGGTAAGACCCAATCAGATTACGTTTAGCGACATCAGGATGAAACCAGCCGCTATTAATATTGAAAGCTATGAAGTAGCTGATTACATGGTTCCTTTAATGGACAAGGAAAAGCGGGCAGTGGGTGCCACGGTTACCAGTCAGGAAATGAGAAAACTGTCAGGTCGTGCAGCAGGTGTAGATGTTACCGGTTCACGTCATAATATGGACGCTGTCACAACAAACTTCCTTTCCAACAGCCTGAAATCCACCGTGGTTAACCTGGAGTATGTGATAGATATGCCCTATACCATTCTTTCGGATGGGGAGGATTATTCCATCCGGATAAAAGAGGTCAGCCTCCCGGGAAATTACGTTTATCATGCCGTTCCGAAACTGGAAAATGATGTATTCTTAACTGCCGAAATACCAGATTGGGAAGCGCTGAACCTGTTATCCGGCAAAACGAGCATCTATTACCAGGGCACCTTTACCGGCGAATCGGCCATTGATGCTGAGCAGGCGAGCGATACGCTCTCCATTTCGCTGGGCCGCGATCACAACGTACTGGTAAGCCGCGAAGGCAATAAAAAGTTGATGGATAAAAGGATTATTGGCAGCAACTACAAAGAGGTGGTGGGATGGGACATCACTGTGAAGAACAACCGCAATTCCAAAATAAAAATAGTGGTTGAAGATCAATTCCCTGTTTCCGAGCGAAAATCAATTGTGGTAGAGCAACGCACTGCCGATGGTGCAAAAGTGGATGAAAAAACCGGAAAAATAACCTGGGAACTGGAGTTGAACCCCGGTGAAAAGAAAGTACTAACCTATAGCTATTCAGTTAAATACCCAAAAACGGATCAGTTGATTTTGGATTAGACTATTGTTGGCGGTGAAAGGTTATTGTTGTGATTTTGCGCTGAATATCGGAAATTTGTATTCAATTTTATCGGCTTAGACTAATTCGTGCTTATGGGGAGTTCTATAATTTAATTCATTGTTAATCAAATGAATATGCTTATATTTGTAGTTCAAAACCAGCGAACATAAGCAATGCAAAAGCAAATATACAAAACACGAGGTAATAAGGGGCTTTTTGATGAACAATTCAATTACGAGCAACTATCAAGCATGGGTAATCCGTTAGACACAATATGTAAAGTACTTGATTTTGAAATGTTTAGACCATTACTTGAGGCTAAACTTTTAAACAAAGAGAAAAAGAATAATGCAGGTGCTAAACCTTTCGATGTTTTGCTGATGTTTAAGATTATACTACTGCAACGATATTATGGACTTGGCGACAAACAAGTTGAATACCAAATTATTGACCGGTTAAGTTTCAAACGCTTCCTTGGTTTGGAAACAGGCGACAAAGTTCCGGATGAGAAAACCGTTTGGGCATTTCGCGAACAACTTACAAAAGTCGGCCTTGTGGATGAATTGTTTGATCAATTTATCGGGCATTTGGAATCTAATGGATTGATATTCAATGAAGGGCAAATCATAGATGCTAGTTTTACCATAGCTCCACGCCAGCGTAACACACGGGAAGAGAATCGACAGATAAAAGATGGCCAGGGCAAAGATTTGTGAAATGACAATCTCCATAAAAAAAGGCATAAAGATATTGATGCGAGGTGGACAAAGAAAAATGGAGAAAAATATTATGGCTATAAAAACCATGTAAAAGTAGATTCCAAAAGCAAATTCATCAAAAACTTTACAGTTACAGATGCTTCAGTACATGACTCACAGCCATTAAATGATTTGCTGCATAAAAGCGACAAAGGACAACCATTATATGCAGACAGTGCTTATACCGGAGAAAAGCAAAAAAAAGTAATAAGAAAGCATCGGCTTAAAAATAAAGTACACGAAAAAGGATATAGAGGAAAACCTTTGACTGATAAGCAAAAGGCTAAAAATTACATAAAATCCAAAACAAGAGTAAGAGTAGAACATGTATTTGGCTTTATGGAACAGAGTATGAACGGACTTACTGTTAAATCTGTAGGAATAGTAAGAGCTACTGGAATAATAGGGCTGATAAACCTTACCTACAATCTCTTTCGATTTGAACAAGTTCACAGACTGAATTTGTGCAAGGCGTAACCAATGACAGTTAGGTAGTTAGGCGATTAGTTAGTTTAGTTGCACGAAAAAAAAAAGCTTGGAGCTTTTGATGGTAAATTGAAATTTTAGTTGTAATATTGGCTCACTTTCTCAGCACAGATTTGAATGGGTTCTATCTTGTGTCTGAGAAAAATAAAAAAATGAATTTTTAGAACCCACCTTATATTTTTTCTTTTGCACTTGTTTTTTTTCAAGATAAAAGCAATAATCAGGTATTCAGGAATAATTTTCTTGCGTATCAATAATAAAATATGTTTTTTCATAACTGATGGGAAAGTGGGACAGGAATAATAGCATGCAGTCCATTAAAAATGAAATATTATGAAAATAATTTACCCCTTTGTTTTTTTTGCATTTATTACATTGCAAGTTTTTGGTCAGAGACCTGGTGATGCTAATTACAATCCCTTAAAAGCTAAGCTCAGAACTCCTGACCTCGTTCAACAAAAATAAGTATTTGCGAACACATTAGCGC
>ENA-UOOR01000779-UOOR01000779.1-fermentation-metagenome-genome-assembly--contig:-NODE-779-length-42031-cov-7.641200_pt1 | contig 42031 bp, 26 predicted proteins | sample MGYA00245780_ERZ724029 | MGnify/ENA primary metagenome ERZ724029 (study PRJEB28704, sample SAMN03018315) | fermentation metagenome | biome: anthropogenic terrestrial biome; feature: soil; material... | reverse complement strand
GCGACGGATCGAGAGGGGTTCGAGGCAGCCCCGGCGCGTATCGAGGGGGGTTCAGTGACGGATCGAGGGGGGTTCGAGGCAGCCCCGGCGCGGATCGAGGGGGGTTCAGCGACGGATCGAGAGGGGTTCGAGGCAGCCCCGGCGCGTATCGAGGGGGGTTCAGCGGCGGATCGAGGGGGGCTCTCGGACGAGCTGCCGTTCGAGTATCGCAAGCTGATCGAGTCGCTTGGTGCAAGGCCCCGGCGTTCTGCTCTGAGGGCAGCTATCCAGACGCTTTGCGCTTGGAGGCCACTTCGCCCGGCGGACCTTGCGCGCCTCCTCGGAATGCGGCCCGACAACCTTGTATGGCGTCACCTAGGTCCGATGGTCGAAGAAGGCCGCCTTGAGCGGACCTTTCCGCATAAACCGGCGCACCCGGCCCAAGCCTATCGAGCCAAGGCGGAGAAATGACCGACCGATGCTCTCGCTGGCTTTGGCCGCGCGCTGAATCGACTCCTGCATTGAATTGCTGAGGCTCTCGCAGCCGAAAACACACCACGCAACTACGAACAAGAGCCCGTCCATGCTCACCCCCGAGGCCAAGCAGCTCCTCTCCAAGACCATCCGCGACCTCCGCGTGCGTCTCCTCCAGGACCTGCAATCCGCCGCCGACAGCCGCTACCGCCTCTCGCTGCCGCTCGACAAAGCCGCTCTCGCCGAAGAGCCACGCAAGAAGCGCGAGCGGCTCGAGGCCTGGCTCGACGAGCGGGTCCGCACCACCAATCCCAAGACCGCCAAGGACCGCGAGACCGCCCGCGCGCGCTTCCTCCTCGACGCGGTGAAGGAAGCCTCGGCGACCCTGCTCAACCGGCTGGTGCTGCTGCGCCACCTCGAAGCCCTCGGCCTCTCCAAGCCCGCGGTGGTGACCGGCGGCTGGAACAGCAAGGCCTACCGCGAGCTGCGCGACTTCGCCCCGGCGCTGCTCGGCGACGACACGCAGGGCTACGAGACCCTGCTGCGCCTCGTCTTCGACGAGCTGGCGCTCGACATGCCGGGCCTCTTCGGCGACGTCGGCCTGACGCGGCTCTTCCCGGTGCCGGCGGCGACGCTGCGCGAGGTGGTCGAGCGGCTCGACGACGAGCGGCTCGAGTCGTCCTGGACCGACGACACGACGCTGGGCTGGGTCTACCAGTACTGGAACGACCCGGAGCGCGAGGCGCTCGACGCGAAGATCAACGACGGCGGGAAGATCGAGCCGCACGAGATCGCCTCGAAGACGCAGATGTTCACCGAGCGGTACATGGTCGAGTGGCTGCTCCAGAACAGCCTCGGCCTGATGTGGCTGTGCATGTGCCGCAAGCACGGGTGGACGGCCGACGCCGAGGCGGTGCTGCCGGTGCTCGACGCGCGGCGCGCCGAGTGGCGCAAGAAGCGCGACGCCGGCGAGGTGCCGCTCGACGCGCTGATGCCGATCTCGGGCGAGCTCGAGGAGCGCTGGAAGTACTACGTGCCGCAGCCGATTCCCGAGGACTCGGTGACGAGCGCGCCGGAGTCGGTGCGCGCCATCAAGCTGCTCGACCCGGCGTGCGGCTCGGGGCACTTCCTGGTCATCGCCTTCGACCTGCTGGCGGCGATGTACCGCGAGGAGGCCCGCCACCGCGGCGAGTCGATCTCCGACCGCGAGTTCGCCGAGTCGATCCTCGAGAACAACCTCCACGGCATCGACATCGACCCGCGGGCCGTGCAGATCGCCGCGGCGGCGGTGGTGCTCAAGGCGAAGCGGCTCTCGCGCGAGGCGCGGCCCCGGCGCGTGAACCTGGTGGCCCCGGTGCTGAGGCTCGGGAACCTGCCCGATGACGACCCTGCGCTCGTGCGCCTGCGCCGCGACGTGAAGCGCGAGACCGGGATTCCCGAGGAGCTGACCAACCGCGTGATCAAGGCGCTCGCGGGCGTGGACCATCTCGGGTCGCTGCTCAAGGTCGATGCGGCGATTGATGAGGCGATCAAGGAGCAGGAGGAGGGGTATTACCGGCAGGGACCGGCGCAGGGCGATTTGCTCACGGGGCAGTTTCCGGAGAAGCGGGTTCGTATCGACTCGGAGAAGGCACGGGCGAACTTGCAGGAGCGGCTCGAGGAGTTCCTTGCTCGGCATGCTCACGAGGAGGATCTGGGGCTTCGGCTGGGTGGCGAGCAGCTCGCGGCGGGGCTGCGGTTCGTGCGGATGGTGAAGGAGGGGAGCTACGACTTGGTGGTGGGGAATCCGCCGTACCAGGGGCTTGGGAAGACAACGCTTTCTGAATATGTCGCGAATAATTATCCGCACGGTAAAGACAACCTCTACGCCACATTCCTTGAACGCAGCGGTATGTTCGTTCGGGATGGCGGCAGTTTCGCGTTGCTCACGATGCGGGGCTGGATGTTCGTAAAGCAGTTCCAGACCCTCCGGCGACATTTGCTTCACACCTACGACCTGAAGTTGATCGGCGACGTCGATCGCGGCGCATTTGAGGACGTGCTCGACGAAGTGCTCGCCACCGTGATGACCGTTTTTCGTCGATGCCGCCCAAGTGAGCACATCGGCGTCGCAATGCAGCCGACGCCGCCATTTGATCGCTCCAGAGACGCCGATCGTACGAGCCGAAAGCGCGCAGCCGTCCTGGCGCAAGTTGGCCGCTTCGAGCTTTCCTTTAGCGCGCTCAAGTCGATCGAGGGTGAGCCCATCGTGTATTGGTGGCCGCCCGAGTTCCTTGCTAAGTATCGAAGCGCTCCGAAGCTTGCTGATGTGAGTCCAGCGCGATTCGGTCTAACTACCGGCGACAATGCCCGATTCACGCGCTTCTTCTTTGAAGTCACGCTAACCAAACCAAATACCGTCGGCGAAGCTTCTTGGGTTCCCTTTGTTCTCGGAGGGAAGGGGCGCGCTTGGTTTGAACCACTTCGCGAGGTGTGCCGTTGGGTCTCAAATGGGCTTGAAATCAAGGAGAAATGCCTTAGTCAATACGGCACGGTGTCAAAGCAAATTCGTAATGAGGATTGCTACTTTCGCCCGGGTATAGCCTTTGCCATGATTGGTTCTTTGTTTTCGGCTCGGGCTCATCGCTACCCCAGTATTATCGGTAACATGGGTTCGTCTGTCTTCCCTGAAGACGTTCCGGCGACGCTCTCCATGATGAACTCGTCGCTCTCTAAGTTCGTTCTTGAGTCGCTAAATCCAGGGATGCATTTCGAGGTCGGCGACGTGAACCGGCTTCCAGTAATTCCGGTTTCGGACCCGTTGCTTGTGTTCGACAGAGTCTCGGCTGCCTTTTCAGAGCACGAAGCATCTCGCGAAGCTTCCTATGAATTCCAGAAGCCCAACGGTTCCCCTTGGCTCTACGCTCAGTCTTGGGCCCAGGAAGCCATTGACCGGGCACCAGGCGTTGCCTTTCCGAAGTACTCACCAACCTATGAGTCGCCGTCCGCCCTCGAATCGCTGTCTTTCCTGATCGGGGTTGCCCTAGGTCGCTTTGGCGCCAACGGCGAAGGCATCCTCACCGAAGCCCCGCCGGCAGCCCTCCCGAACGGGATCCTCTTCGTAAGCGCAGCCACGGAAGAAGACTCCCTCAAGCACCCGGCCTGTGCGCCCATCCTCGACTCCTGGAAAGAGCACGGCCCCGCCATCGCCGAAGGCACCGACCTCCGCACCTGGCTGCGCAAGGACTTCTTCGCCCACCACAAGTCCGTCTACGAGAACCGGCCCATCTACTTCCCGCTCTCCTCGGCGAAGAAGAGCTTCGTCGCCTGGGTGAGCATCCACCGCTGGACCTCGACCACGCTCTCCAGCCTCCTCGCCGATCACCTCCTGCCGGAGCGCCGCCGCCTCGAAGGCGAGCTCGACGACCTGCGCCAGGCCAAGGCGAAGGGCGGCAAGGGCAAGGCCGAGCGCCGCTTCGCCGAGGTGCAGAGGCTGCTGGCCGAGCTGACCGAGTTCATCGACAAGGTGACCGAGTGCGCTGAGCGCGGCCCGCCGCCCACCAGCCCCGGCGAGACGCCGCGCGAGGGCGACGCCCGCTACGAGATGGACCTCGACGACGGCGTGATGATCAACAGCGCCGCGCTCTGGCCGCTGCTCGAGCCGCAGTGGAAGGACCCGAAGAAGTGGTGGAAGGAGCTCGCCACCGCCAAGGGCCGCAAGGACTACGATTGGGCGCACCTCGCCCGGCGCTACTTCCCCGATCGCGTCGACAGGAAGTGCCACGACGACCCGTCGCTCGCGGTCGCCCACGGCTGCTTCTGGCGGCTGCATCCGGCCAAGGCCTACGCGTGGGAGCTGAGGCTGCAGGACGAGATCCGGCCGGACTTCACCATCGACGAGCAGGGCTCGGATGAATACCGCGCGGCCTTCCTCGCGGCGCACCCGGACGAGGCCGAGGCCATCCGCCGCAAGGAGCAGGAGCGGCGCGAGCGCAAGGCGCGCAAGAACACACCCGAGGACGACAACCTCTCGCTGCCGTTCGGCGAAAGCGACGCGGAAGAGACCGAAGAGGAGGTCGCGTGACCGCCGGACTCATCGCCAACGCGTTGGAGCAGGAGCTCTTCGGCGAGCTGCGCCGTCAGGGCATCGTCGTCTGGCTCGACGGCAGCGGCTGGTTCACGCCGTTCGTCGACGGGCTTGCCGCGCGCCACGCGGCCGGCGAGCTGCCGTTCCCGGTCGTCGCCTTCCGCGGCAGCTTCCTCGAGCTGGTGCTCGCGCTCGAGCCGTACGGCAGCGGCCTAGACAACGCGCCGCTGCTCATCCACATGCCGGGCTTCACCGAGGAGAGCATCCGCCGCACCCCGGCGCTCGAGCTCTACGAAGCCGGCACCCGCTTCCGCAAGTCGCCCGAGACGCTCATCCGCGAGACGGCCCGCGGCCGCGTCGCGCCCGAGGCGCTCGAGGAGCTGCTCGCGAAGGGCCTCCCGACGCTCGCCGAGGCCGACCTCTGGCTCGACGGCCAGCTCAGCGGCACGCGCGAGGGTCTCGCCGGACAGCTCGAGAAGCTCGGCATCGCCACCGTGCTCGACCACGCGCTCGAGGTGCTCGCGGGCAAGCAGAGCTACCTCACCTCGCAGGTCGCGACCGAGGCGACGCTGCAGGTCTTCGAGGCCTTCCTCGAGCGCCAGACCGGGATGGATCCGGCCTGGCTCGGCTTCTTCGACGCCGCGCCGTCCAGCTCGCCCCGAGAGCGGCTGCCCGACGTGGCCGGCGCGCTCGTCGGCTGGCTGCTCTGCGTCGAGTACGTCAACGACCTCTCGCGGCTGCCGCACCTCGACGAGCTGAGGCGCCTGCGCGAGCTGTCGCCGCCGCTGATCAAGGCCTGCGGCGGGCTCGTCGGCCGGTTGCGCGAGAAGCACCCGGAGAGCTACGCGAGCCTCGCCGACGAGATGGAGCTGCGGCTCGCGAAGGAGCTCGAGTCGATGAGCCCCGAGGACCTGGGGCGCATCGACACCTTCCGTGCCGAGGAGCAGCGGGTGCTCGACGGTGCGGTCGATGAGCTGCTGCGCGGCGATTGGGCCAAGGCGCTCGCGTGGGCCGAGGCCCGCACCGAGGAGAGCTCGTTCTGGCTCAAGCGCGACCAGGCGCGCCGGCGCGAGTGGTCGCTCGTGCGCGAGGCCGCGAGGCTGGGCACGACGCTCGGACGCCTGCCGCGGCCGCTCGAGGGGACGCGCACGCTCGACGAGGCGGTCGCCCGCTATGCCGACGGCGGCTTCGAGGTCGACCGCGCACACCGGCGCTTCGAGCAGCGGCAGACCGCGCTGCTCGACTCGGAGCTGCCGCACTTCGGCAAGCTCAAGGAGGTCGTGCGGCTGCTGCGCGACGCCTACCGCGACTGGGCCGACCGGCTCGCCCGCGACTTCGCCGCGCTCTGCCGCGAGCACGGTTTCCTGCCCGAGCCCGCGCTGCAGCAGCGCAGCGTCTTCGAGCAGGTCGTCGCGCCGCTCGCCGCCGACGAGCGGGTCGCCTTCTTCCTGCTCGACGCCTTCCGCTACGAGATGGCGACCGAGCTGCTCGACGACCTGAAGGGTGCGGGGACGGTGGTCGACCTCAAGCCGCGGCTCGCCGAGCTGCCGACCGTCACGTCGGTGGGGATGAACCTGCTCGCGCCGGTGGCGAGCGACGGGCGGCTGCAGGTCGCCGGGACCTTCGCGGGCTTCAAGACCGGCGAGTACACCGTGCGCACCCCGGCCGACCGGGCGCGGGCCATCGGGCAGCGCGGCGGCGGCAAGGCGAGCGTGCTGCTGAACCTGAGCGAGGTCTGCGACATCGAGCCCGAAGCGCTCAAGCGCCGGATCCGCGACGCGCACATCGTGGTCGTGCACGGCACCGAGCTCGACGACGCCGGCGAGGCCAACGTCGGCCCGGCCACCTTCGAGGTGACGCTGCGCGCGCTGCGGTCGGCGTACGCCGCGCTGCAGAAGGCCGGGGTGAAGAGCTTCGTCTTCACCGCCGACCACGGCTTCCTGCTCCTCGACGACGCGACGCTGCCGATGGTGCCCTTCGGCACCCGCCGCGGCCCGCGCCGCCGCTACGTCCTCGACGCGCACCCGCGCGCCGAGTCGGGGATGGTCAACGTCTCGCTCGCCGCGCTCGGCTACGAGGGGCTGGAGGGCTACCTGCTCTTCCGCGAGGACACCGCGGTTTTCGCGACCGGCAACGCCGGCGCGACCTTCGTCCACGGCGGCAACAGCCTGCAGGAGCGGGTCATCCCGGTGCTGACCGTCAAGCGCAGCCGGGCGCAGGGCAAGGCGCACACCGCGTACACGGTCGAGGCGAGGAAGCAGAAGGACGTCGTCGGGCTGCGGCGGGTCGATGTGCGGGTGAGGGTGGCGCCCGACGACAAGGGCCAGCTCGGATTCGTCGTGGCGAAGGAGGTCTCGCTGGGGATTCGGGCCGTGGGCCAGGCCGGCGTGCGCAGCGTGGTCAAGGACGTGAGCGGGCCGGGCAGCTTGCGCGAGGGGACGCTGCGGCTGCCGGTCGGGGATGAGTGGACGCAGGTCTTCTTCGCGCTCGAGAGCGGGTCGTCGGAGCCGGTGCGTGTCGAGGTCTTCCACCCGGAGGGTGTCGAGCAGGTGCAGCCGTGCGCGCTCGAGGAGTGGTTCGAGGTCGATTGGCGCAAGGCGGCGGGGAAGCCGGAGGAGGCTGCGCCGGATCAGGAGGAGCGCGCGCTCGATTGGGCGGACGCGCTGCCCGAGGGCCCGCGCGAGGTGTTCCGGCACCTGCACGCGCATGGGGCGATTACCGAGGCAGAGGTGATTCGGATGCTCGGCTCGCCGCGGGCTTTCCGGAGGTTCTCGCTCGGGTTCGAGGAGCATGCGGCGAAGGTGCCGTTCCGGGTGCGGATTGAGGGTGGGGTGGAGGGGAAGCGGTATGTGCGGGAGGGGGAGAGGTAGAGTCACGACGACTCGTGCAGCGCTATCGGCACGCCGTAGCAAACCAGCTTCACGGAAGGAAGCCGTTTGAGTCCTCTGCATTCCGCCGACTACCTGGAAGGCCTCGTTCGCGAGATCTGCAAGCTCCCGAGGGAAACCGAGTGGGTGGAACTGAAGGCGGATAACGCCAATCCGCAGGAGATCGGCGAATACATCTCTGCACTGGCAAACGGTGCTGCTCTCTCGGGGAAGGCGTTTGCCTACCTTGTCTGGGGAATCGACGACGGCTCGCACAAAATCGTCGGCACCGACTTCAGGCCCTCGTCGAAGAAGGTTGGTAACGAGGAGCTCGAGAACTGGTTGCTCCGATCGCTGTCTCCGAAGATCCAGTTTCGGTTCTTCGAGGTTCCCATCGAGGGCAAGGAGGTTGTCCTGCTCGAGATCGAGCGGGCCTCCATTCATCCCGTCCAGTTTCAGGGGCAGGAGTTCGTCCGAGTCGGAAGCTACAAGAAGAAGCTGAAGGACTTCCCGCAGAAGGAGCGAGAGCTTTGGCGGGTCTTCGATACGACGCCTTTCGAAGCGAGAGCAGGGGTCGAGCGCGTCTCCGACGACCAGGTGCTGAGCCTGCTCGACTACCCGGGCTATTTCGAGCTGATCGGCCGTCGCGTTCCGGATGGAAAGCCAGCCCTACTTCGCGCACTCCAGGACGACGAGCTCATTCGAACGTGCGAAGCCGGGGGGTGGACCATCACCAATCTCGGCGCGCTCCTCTTCGCCAGGCGCCTGAATGAGTTTCGTGGTCTCCGGCGAAAGGCCGTGCGCGTCATCGTCTACCAGGGTGACGGCCGGCTCATCACAATCAGAGAGCAGGTAGGCGAGACCGGCTATGCCTCGGGGTTCAAGTGGCTGCTGGATCTGGTGAGCAGCCTTGTGCCTTCCAACGAGGTGATCGGAAGGGCGCTTAGAAGAACCGTACCGGCCTATCCTCCGCTGGCCATTCGCGAGCTCATCGCGAATGCGCTCATCCACCAGGACATGTTCGCGACCGGCACGGGACCGACCATCGAACTCTTCGATCGTCGAATCGAGATAACGAACCCGGGCGTGCCCCTGGTGTCGGCCGACCGCTTCCTTGATACGCCACCGAAGTCGCGGAACGAGACGCTAGCCTCCCTGATGCGCCGAGCCGGCATCTGCGAAGAACGAGGCACCGGCGTCGACAAGGTGGTTTGGCAAGCCGAGTACTACCAACTCCCAGCCCCGCTCTTCGAAGTGACCGGCGACTTCACCCGTGCCGTGCTCTTCGCCCCTCGGCCGCTCGCCAAGATGGACAGGCCGGACCGGCTGCGGGCCTGCTACCTCCACGCCTGCCTCAAGTACGTCAACCGGGAGTTCATGACCAACACCTCGGTTCGCGAGCGTTTCGGCATCGAGGCGCACAACGGCGCCACGGCCTCGAGGCTCATCAAGGAGGCGGTCGAGGAGGGCCTCGTCGTGCCGCACGATGTGGGCGCAGGCAAAAAGTACATGAAGTACGTGCCCTTCTGGGCTGTGAGGGGGCATGAGAGCGAGGACAGGGCTGTGTGAGGTTTCTCTTTGATGAGCACGTGCGTGCTGCGCCCCTCAGGACCGGTTTCCGTCGAGAAGACGGGCGCTTGCGTTCTTGCTGGTCATTTGATGCGGCGGCGCTCCAGAAGCTGAGAAGGGGGGCTGGAGGGCGGCCAAGAGGGCACGCGCTAGCGTGCGGTTCTTTTTGATGAGATGGCGCGCTCGGCACCGTCGCTCCCGGCTTTGTGCTGAGAAAACAGGTACTTGCGTATTTGATGGCCATTTGATGGGTGGGCTCGAGAGGACTGGCGGGAGGTCTCGCGCTCGAGTGTCCCAGACTTCATGCGAGCCTCGTCGAGCGATTTGGAGCGGCCACCGGTGATGCCGAGCGTAAAGGCGACCAGCGGGAGTCTCGGAGTCGAGGCACGCGGGCAAAGTGACAACCGCTCGCTGCCTCAAGCCCAGAGCCAAAAAATGTTCCAAGGACCCGGTGGCACCCGTCTCCCGCGTCACCGAAGCCTGCAGGACGGTTTCCCCGACGGCGCATGATAGGTTTCCGACGCATGGGCGACCTGAACACACTGCTCGAGGCGCTCGAGCTTCACCGAAAGAACCTCCAGGCGCCCGAAGACGGCTGGCCCGACGCTCTCTTCGCCGATCAGGTTCCTCGGCTGCCACTGTTTCATCGGCTTGGTGAGCCATTGCGCGATGCTGCGGGCGCACTCGAGAGAGACGAGATCGTCCTCGAGCTCGCTGGGCCCAAGGCGGGCAGGGCCGCCATCGGAACCGACGCCTGCGTCTTCGCCTCCGTCGGCCTCGCCGCGTACCTGACCCCACGGTCGTCCTTGCCTTCGGGCCTGTCGAGCAGCACCGCCAGGCGCGCCTCTCGGTGCCCTGGGATACCCGGGGAGCGGCAGCCCTGCTGCGCTGGAGCCCAGAGGTCGCCAGCGAGAAGATCGCCCGCTTCAGCCTTTCGGCGCCTGATGACGAGACCTACCTCGCCCGCCACCTCGCGACGTGCTTTCAGAGCTGGGAGCGCTTTCTGGCACGCGAGCGCCCGCTGGCTCCTGACACGCTCGAGGCGAGAGTGCTCGGCTGGGCGCTCGAGGCCCCGGCTGATGTGGATGTGACTGCATTGACAACTCCGGAAGCTCGTTTCCTCGAGTCACAAACGCTCGGCGAGACGCTTCTGGCCGTGTTCGTCGACGCTGACTTCCCCGACTTGAGTCCGGCGTCGTCCGACTGGCGCAATACCTACGCCGTTCTTAGACGAATCGTCGAACGGCGCAAGCCTGCGGTCTTCAAGCCATTGAGACGCATGAAGCCTGGACCCTCACTCGCGCAGGCAGCGACGAGCTTTGTTCTCGAGCGCTTAGGGGAGGAGCCATGAGGGCATTCCCTGCCACACGCGATTGGCACATTCACTTCGTCCACCGCAGGGACGCGGAGCAGCCAAACAGCCGGCGCCCGGCTCGCGTATTGCTGCGCGATGGGGATGCCCCCGAGCTCGTGGCACCAGTATCTGGTGGCACCAGCCGCCTGTTCGGCTTTGTCTACGAGGCGCAGGACCTGGCGGTCGAAGACCACGAGTGGATCGCCTGCTCGCCGGCCGTCCGCTGGCAGCCCGGCAGGCTCCCGGTGGTCGTGCGCAGTCATCCGCTCGAGCTTGAGCTTGTCGACGAGCTCGAAGCCGAACGACGGAGACGCAGGGAAGCTGCCTCCGCCGTATCCAGGGCGCTCTCCGGTGGCTCTACCGGAAGCACACTTGAGCGGGTCGGTCTCCTCGAGCATGCCGACGCGCTCCTCGGCGGGCACGTCGTCCCGCTTGCTGCTCTCGAAGCATTGCGCTTCGAGCTGTCCTCGCCGCCGGAAATTGGAGACGCGGCGGACCTGAACCGGCGGCTTCGCGATGCTGCTCGCATAGGCAACGCGGCGCTCACCCGCGCGCTGAGCCAAGTGGGCTTCGAGGAGGTGGGCAGAAATCTAGATATCCGGGCCAGGCTGACGACTGCCGTAGACCGAGCGTTCGGCGCCCATTCAGCTCTCGATCCGCGACTCTGGCAGACGATGCGCCAGAGGCTGCTGTGGAGTTGGTGGACTCACGCGCGGGTCTGGTCCGAAGGGCTTGATTTGAACGGGCTTGCACGGAAACTCGGGAGCGATCGCCGAACTCTCGAATCCCTGGCACGCGCAGAAATCGCCCCCGGCCCCGAGCTGCGCAACCACCTGCCCAGCGAAGAAGACGCGCTCCAGCAACTCGAGCTGCCCGAGTCGCTCTCCTCGCCACAGGTCGCGCAGATAGCAGCGAGCTTTCGCCCGCGACTTGAATTGATGAGCTCGCAGATTGCCGAGTTGGAGCGGCTCGTTGGGCGGGTCGACACGCTTACGACCTGGGAATCCGCGGCGGCGGCGCTCGAAAGCATTGCGAACGACCTGGAGATCAACCGCGCGCAGGGCCTTCAGGTCTGGGAGCTCGGGCGAATCGCCGCGGAACAGTTCCGAGAGGGGGTGGACCTTGGTCCTCGCGATCCGCTGCCACTCCCGAGGCTGCTTGGCGCTGCGGGACTGCACGTCGTCGCCGGCGCCACTCCTCTACCCCTCCTGCTCGGCGAGTGGGCCATTGGCGCAGGGGGCGCGCCCATCATCGCCCTCGGGCCCCAAGTGCTCTCGGGTGACCTGGGCGTTGCTCGCTTTGCGGTCGCTCATCAACTCGGCCATCTCATCGAGTCCCATGCAACCGGCAGAGCAATCGCCTGCAGCAGCATCGACGCAGAGGAGCCCCCGAGTGGCGAGCGGGAATCATTCGCCAATGCGTTTGCCGTTTATCTGCTCGCGCCGCGCAGCGCCGTTCGGACACTGATGGGCGAGCCGCCTTCGCGCGTATGGTCGAGCCCGCGGGCACGCGAATGGCTGTGGGGGGCGACAAAGGACGTCGCGGCGACTTTTGGCCTCAGCGCCGGTGCGGCGCTTCCCCACGTAGTGAATTGCCTTCGGGAGCTTGCCACGCGCGAAATGCTCGCCTCCCTGCGACAGGACCGGGATTGGCCCGAGGTTCGCGAGGGCGCCCGAGATCGACTCGAAAACCTTTGGACCGACGACCGCAGACGCTTCGATCTTGAAGCTGGGCCTGGTCTGGCTCCTGCCGAAGCACTGCGCCGGCCCAGATCGACGGCCTTCGAACGGTTGCTGGATGAGGCGCAGCTTCATGACCTCATCGACGAGGCGACTGCCAACGGTCTTCGCGCAGCCTGATGCGTGGAGCTCGCTTGCGGAGAGCCGTGCGCTGGGCAGGCAGTCCAGCCCGCATGACTGCCGCTCTCGGGTTGGGCTCATTCCGGTCCGTTCCCCCCACCAACGAGAGAGCGAATACCGATGGGACTTAGCAAACGCGATGTCGAGCCCATCTTCGAACGCTTGCTCCCGGGTGCCGTGTCCGAGTGACCGCTGAAGCAGGGGCAGAGGGGGCGTCACGAACGCAGAGGCAGTGAGCGGACATCCGGGCCGCGCCTCTGTCACCAGATTGGCGATCTAATGGGCGGGAGATTTTGACAATGTCAAAGGAGGGATCCACCGTTGAAGCGCGGCTTTCGACGTACCGAGGAGCGAGAACGCGAGGAGCAACCTGGTGATCTCTTCCCAGAAGATCGGCGAGCGCGTCGCGGCTGCTCGCAAGCGCGCGGGCATGACCCAGGCGCAGTTGGCCGAGAGGTTGGGTGTCTCCCGTCCCACCTTGATCGCCGTGGAGAAGGGCGAGCGCCGGCTCTCCAATGAAGAGATCGTCAAGCTCGCTGGCTCGCTCGCCGTGGAGGTGAACGACCTTCTCCGCGAGCACGCCGTCGTCGGCGAAATCTCTCCCCGGTTCAAAGCAAGGGCGCACACGCCGGAGGTCGAGCGAGGGGTCGAGCGGCTTCGGCAGCTTGGCGCCTGGTGTGCCGAGCTCGAATCGCTCTTGGGAATCACAAGGGCAGTTGCGCCGCTGGATTTCATCGAGGCCTTCCGCCAGGCCCGAGGCGGCGAGACCGCCCCGGAGGCCGCAGGATGCGAAGCAGCCTCGCTCGTGCGCCGGACCCTGGGCCTTGGCGACGGACCGGTCTTGGGGCTCGAGGACAAGCTCGAGCTGGAGGCTGGGTTCCGGGTCTTCTCGCTGCCTCTCGACCCGAGCATCGCCGCCCTCTTCATATGGGGCGAGGAGCTGGGCCCGTGCGTCGGCCTGAGCGCGAGCCATTCGCACGCGAGGCGCCGCCTCTCCCTCGCGCACGAGCTGGGACATTTCCTGCGTGATCCGGAGGCGGGCGACGTGCTGCTCGCCGCGCCACAAAAGAGCCGCGACGCGACCGAGGTCTTCTGCGACGCCTTCGCCCGCGAGCTGCTGATGCCGGCCGAGGGGCTGCGTCGCCGGGTCTCGCAGCGACGGCGCTCGCGAGGCGGGCGCCTCACGTTCACCGACCTGCTCGCTTATGCGAACGCCTACGAAATCTCCTTCCAGGCGATGAGCCTGCGTCTCGAGGCGCTTGGCTGCATCGAGCGCGGGACCTTTGCCGGCTTGGAGAAGCAGGGCCGTGGCTCGAGGGCCGCGGAGAAGGAGTCGGAGTACTTGCCGGAGAGCATCCAACCCGACTGCTTCTCGGAGCGCTATTTCCAGCTCGCCTTCGAGGCCTATGACGCGGCGCTGCTCTCCGAGACCGAGCTCATGCGCTTCCTCGGCTGCAATCGGCTCGCGGTCCGCTCGCTCTACCTCGAGCGGCGTCTGACCGGGGCCGACGACGGGCGGGTGTTGGAGCTGGATCTCGCTGCACCTGTCGGCGGCGAGAACAAAGCACCATGAAGCTCGGGCCCATTGTCTGCGACGCGTGCGTCGTCCTCAACCTACTCGCGACGGGGCAAGAGGTCCGATTGGTGCGCGCGCTCGGCGCCGCGATTCTCATGGCGCCCCTCGCCCACGGCGAGACCCGGTTTCTGTACGGGCCACCCGACGAGGCCGGAAATCCCGGCATCATCCCCGCCAACCTTCGGGCGCTCGAGAAGGCGGGGCTCCTCGAGGTCCGGCCCATCGGGGAACCGGGCAGCCGGCTCCATGAGAATTTCGTCCACGTCGCGAGAGTGACTTCCCAGGCGGACGCCGAGTCGATGGCCGTCGCGAGCGCCTTGGAACTCCCTCTGGCGACCGACGACCGAAAGCAACGGCGGATCTTTTCGACGCTCTTTGGCGGACCGCTGCTCTCGACCTTGGAGTTGATTCGGGAAACGGCGAGGGTGCTCAAGCTTGCCAACCATGAGGTTCGGGCGATGCTTGCGCAGCTCTTTGAAAAGGGCCGCTTCGCGCCGCCCCGGGAAGGAAGCGATTTGCCACACGGCGAGTGGTACCGAGGTCATCTGGAGGCGGCCCGAGTGCTGCAGCCCGCGAAGGAGCCGGATGCACCTGTCACCTCTTCCGGTCGCAAGGGCGGACCTTCGCCGCGCAAGAGGCGCGCAAAGGGATGAGAAACGGATGGGGAACGAGGCCAACGAGGTCTCGCGCGCTCGAGAGGTGTCGGGAAGTCCCTCTTGACTTGCCAAGCGCGCTCATTTCGAGCGTGAGGCGGCGAGAGGCCTTTCGACTCTGCTCTCGGCGCTGGAGCGTCGCGAGCTACGCTCAGGGTGAGCGGGGGCCTACGGCCGCTCGTCAGGACACGGGCGGAGGCCACTTTCCAGCAAGACGAACACGGGGATTGAGATGGGACTGAGCAAGCGCGACGTCGAGCACATCTTTGAACGCCTGCGCTCGGGCGTCGTTCCCGAGCGCGGACTCGACGCCTTCGCGGTGGGCATCGAGCGCCAGCGCGCCGAGATCGCCCGGCAACTCGACCTCGCCGAGTCGAACGAAGGCGGCTTCAAGTTCCTGCGCGGCGGTTACGGCTGCGGCAAGACCTTCATGGCCCGGCTCGCCGTCCTCGACGCCCAGGCGCGCGGCTTCGCGACGAGCTTCGTCGTCGTCTCCGACAACGACCTCCACTTCCACCGCTTCGACGACGTCTACCGCAAGGTCGTCCAGGAGCTGGGCACGAGCTCCTGCCCGCGCGGCGCCCTCGGCGACGTCGTCGACCGCTGGATCGCCAAGGTCGAAGACGCGCTCGTCGCCGGCGGCGAGGACGAGGCGTCGCCCGACTTCGACAAGCTCGTGCAGAAGCGCATGGGCGAGGAGATCGCCTCGCTCACCGGCGGCAAGGCGCCCGAGGACATGGCGCGGGTGCTCAGCACCCTCTTCGCGCTCAAGCAGGAGGGCAAAGCCGCGGAGGCCGGCGCGCTGCTCTCCTGGCTCTCCGGCAGCGGCAACGTCGCCTCGAACCAGAAGAAGCTCGCGGGTATCAAGGGCGACATCACCGGCCGCGACGCGCTCGACTACCTCCACGGCATCCTCGAGATCGTGAAGGCGGCCGGCTACCGCGGCCTGGTCATCGTCATCGACGAGGCCGAGACCATCCTGCGGATGAAGGCCGACGTGCGCGGCAAGTCGCTCAACGGCATCCGGCAGATCCTCGACGCGAGCGACCGGTATCACGGCCTGCTCTGGGTCTTCACCGGCACGCCGGACTTCTTCGACACCAAGCGCGGCGTCGCGGGCTTGCAGCCGCTCGACGACCGGATTCGTTTCATGCAGCAGAACGGCTTCGCCAGCCTGCGCCAGGCGCAGCTCGCGCTCGAGCCCTTCAAGGAGCCGCGCCTCACCGACGTGGCCTTGCGGCTGCGCGAGCTCTACCCGACGACCAACCGCGCGCAGCTCGAGAGCAAGGTCACCGCCGAATTCATCCGCAGGCTCGTCGACGAGGTCACCAAGGGATTCAAGGGCGACGTCGGCGTCGTGCCGCGCCAGTTCCTGCGCCAGCTCGTCAACGTGCTCGACCTGGTGGACGAGCACCCGGAATACGACCCGACGCGCGAATTCAAGTTCGAGCCGAAGGAGCCCAACGACTTCGAGCAGCGCAAGATGAAGGGCCAGCCGCCCTACGACCCCGAGCCCGACGACGACAAGGGCTACGTCCTGGAGTTCTGAAGGTGAGCACCTTCGCGCGCTTCCCCGCGCGCCTGCAGCAGGCGATTGCGTCGCGGCTCGGCTGGACTTCGCTGCGGCCGGTCCAGGAGCTGGCAGGCGAGGCGATCCTCGACGGCAAGAACGCGGTCGTCCTCGCGCCGACGGCGGGAGGAAAGACCGAGGCGTCGGTCTTTCCCGCGCTGGCGAACCTGATCGAGGCGCCGGCGCAAGGCGTGGGCGTGATCTACGTCGCGCCCATCAAGGCGCTGCTCAACAACCAGGAGGAGCGGCTCGGCACCTACGCGGAGATGGTCGGCTTGCGCCGCTTCGTCTGGCACGGCGACACCGCCGAGCGCGACAAGCGCAGCTTCATCCGCGAGCCGGCCGAGATCCTGATGACCACCCCGGAGTCGCTGGAGGTGATGCTGCTCTCCCCGCGCTTCCCGGCGCCCAAGGTCTTCGCCGACCTGCGGATGGTGATCATCGACGAGGTGCACGCGCTCGCCGGGACCGACCGCGGCGCGCACCTGATGAGCGTTCTGGAGCGCCACCGCCGGAGCTCGCGCCACGACCTGCAGCGAGTCGGCCTGAGCGCGACTGTGGGCAACCCGGAGCAGATCCTCGAGTGGCTGCGCGGGACCTCGGCGCGCGAGGGTGTGGTGGTCAATCCGCCCAAGAGCCCCGCGAGGCGCGAGGTCTCCATCTCGATGCACGAGAGCGTCGCCGCCCTCGCGCAGGAGGCTTCGCGAAAGGCGGCGGACGCGAAGAGCCTCTTCTTCTGCCAGAGCCGAGCGCTCACCGAAGCGGTAGCCGAGCGGATGCGCGGGCGCGGCACCGAGGTCTTCGTCCACCACAGCTCGGTCTCGCTCGACGAGCGGCGTGCAGCCGAGGAGCGCTTCCACCACGGCACCAACGCCTGCATCGTCTGCACCTCCACTCTCGAGCTCGGCATCGACGTCGGCGACCTCGACCGTGTCCTGCAGGCCAATGCGCCGAGCAGCGTCTCCTCGTTCCTGCAACGGATGGGACGCACCGGAAGGCGCACTGGGCAGACGGCCAACACCAGCTTCTACTGCGAGGACGAGGAGGCGGTGCTGCAGGCCGCCGCCCTGGTCGAGCTCGCGCGCGAGGGCTGGGTAGAAGCGGTCCCGGTGCAGATGCGTTGTTGGCCGGTGCTCGTGCATCAGCTCTTTGCGCTCACCCTGCAATACGGAGCCATCAGCGCGGAGAGGTGTTGGGAGCAGCTCCACGTCGTGCCCGACTTCTCCGGCATCGCGCGTCCCGAGTTCGACGAGCTGGTCGAGCACATGAAGGGCATCGACTTCCTCTTCGAGTCGGGCGGCCTGCTGTCGATGGGCGAGAGGGCGGAGCGGGTCTTCGGAAGGCGCAACTTCAGCGAACTCTACGCGGTCTTTTCGAGCCCGGTCCTCTATCGCGTGCAGACGGCGACCGGAGGAGACCTCGGCTCGCTCGAGCAGAGCTTCGTGGACCGGCTCGTCGAGCAGATGAGCGCGTTCCTGCTCGCCGGCCGAGGATGGCTCGTCGAGCAGGTGAACCACCAAGAGAAGACGGTCCGGGTGCGGGAAGCGCCGCGAGGGCAGAAGCCGAGCTGGGGCGGGTTCGTCCCGGCGCTGCTGAGCTTCGAGCTCGCCCAGAGGATGAAGGCGCTGCTCGTCGAAGAGAGCGCGCTTCCATACCTCTGCGAGTCGGCGAGGCGGGCCATCGAGGCGAGGCGGGCCGACCTCGGCGAGACCTTGCGGCGGCCGCTGGCCGTGCAGCTCGACGAGGACGGCGCGCGCTGGTGGACCTTTGCCGGAGGGCGAATCAACCACACGCTCAAGTACGCGCTGGAATGGCGTGAGGGCTGGAAGGTCGTCGCGGACAACTTTCTGCTCAAGATCCGGGGCGCGGGCATCGCGCACGCTTCCTTCGAAGCCGCCATTCGGGAGATCGCGGGCGACGAATTCTGGGCGGCGCCGGAGACGGCGAGCGGGCTGCTCGCACGCATTCCGGAGTACCGGTTGAGCAAGTTCCAGGACGCGCTCACCGAAGCGCAGGCGCTCGAGATGCTCGGCGGCTACCTGCTCGACCCTGCCGGCACGAAGGCCTTTCTCAATTCGATCTCGCAGGACCGTGGCCCGGCGCCGAATCAATGAAACGAAGGTGCCCCTTCGTCCGAGGCGCGCTGACCGTAACCAGCTCGGTGTTCGAGTGCACCAAGTCGAGACGGGTTTCGCAGCCGCGATGGCCTCTCGCTACCTCTGGACAAACACAGCCTCGCCGAAGAGCCGCGCAAGAATCGCGAGCGGCTCCAGACCTGGCTCGACGAGCGGGTGCACGCCACCAATTCAAAGACCGCCAAGGACCGCGTGAGCGGCCGCGCGCGCTTCCTACTTGACGCGGCGAAGGAAGCCTCGGCGACCCTGCTCAATCGGCTCACCTTCGACGGGCGCCGAGAGCAGGTGGCGAGAACCGAGTTGGACGAGAGGCTTTGGACGCAACTCGACGAGGGGCGCGGATTCGTCGCTCGACCATCGAACACAACTGCTGGAACGGGTCCACGCTCGATCTGCCAGCAAAGCAAGCCTTCCGCGGGCCGCTTGCTCATCCTCAAGGCCAAAGTGGAATGCGCCTCGACAGTCGGACGGCGGAAAGATCGGTCACGCAGCGATCTCGCTCTCTCGCATGCCTAGCCGTGTCGAAGTCGGGCTCGTGCGTGAGCATTCGATCGCTCGCGCCCGTGGAGCACTGCGAGACAGCCGGTTTGCTGCTCTTCGGCCCTGCCTCCGGTCAGGCTGGAAGTGACCCGACGCGATCTAGAATGCGGGCCGTTTCTGGCTCGTCCGACGCGCAGGGCCGGGGACGTATAGATCAGTCAGGCCGCCCGAAGTCCGGCGGGAAGCTCCCTCTCACATGCTGCGAATCCTCTTCGTACTGCTCGTCGTCTCGTCGAGCGCGCCGGCGCTCGCGAGCATCTCGAGCGCCGACCTCACCGCGCACCTCGGGCCCGCGTGCGCCTCGGAGACCTCGTTCGCGCTGGTGCGCCGTGGGATGGTCGACGTGCGCGACCTCGCGCCCGAGGTGCTGGTGCGGCTGAAGTACGCGGTCGCCGAGAACTTCATGGGCGAGGCGGTCTACGGCGCGGGCCGCGCCTGCTGGCTGCGGCGCGAGGCGGCAGAGAAGCTTGCCCTCGCGCAGCAGGAGCTGACGCGACGGCGGCCGGGCTGGCGGCTGCTGCTCGGTGACTGCCTGCGGCCGCGCGCGGTGCAGCGCCGGATGTGGTCCCTGGTCGCGGGCACGCCGATGCAGCGCTACGTCGCGCGGCCCGACCCGGGCTCGATGCACAACCACGGCGCCGCGGTCGACATCAGCATCGCCGACGAGTCGGGCGCGGCCCTCGACATGGGGACGCCCTTCGATCACTTTGGCCCGCTCGCTCAGCCGCGCCACGAGGCGCGCTTCCTGGCCGAGGGCAGGCTGACCCGCGAACAGGTGGAGAATCGGAAGCTGCTGCGCGAGGTGATGATCGCCGCCGGCTGGCGCGGCCTCCGCATCGAGTGGTGGCACTTCGAGGCGTTCCCGGTTCGCGAGATCCGCGCGCGGTTCCCGATAGTCGAGCACTGGCCGGAAGCGGCGCCCGGTGCCCCGTGCATGGCGGCCGCGGGTCGGTAGGGGCGCATGGCAATGCGCCCGGCCAGAAGTCGAGCACGGGCTGGAGCGGCCACAGGGTTCGCCGGCATGTCTGGCAGGCCTGCTTCAAGGCGCCTGTTCGCGACCCGCGCGGCCTATCATCCTTGCCCGGCGCAACACGCTCGATGCCACAGCCTCTGCCCTCGGTTCACCCCCAACACTCGACTGACGAATACCCGACCGCCCGCGCTCGCCCCAACCGAACAAGATGACGGCCTCGGGGCCGGCTGCACTGGGCGACTGCGAACTCCTGGAGACGGTTCGCTCCGACCGTCGCCCCACCGCGCTCTCTCTTGCGGCACCGAGGCGGGCCGTTACCTGCTGCTCGATGCAGATAGGCGAAGGCGCGATGGGCGCCATCTACGCGACCCGGAGCTCGATCGGCGCGTGGCCATCAAGCTGGTCAAGCCCGAGCCCGGAACGGGCAGCGTCTCGGAGAGAAGCCGCGGCCGGCTGCAGCGCGAAGCTCAGGCCGCCGCGCGCCTGTCCCATCCGAACGTCGTCTCGGCCTTCGACGTCGGCCAGCTCGGCGACCAGGTCTTCATCGCGATGGAGCTGGTGACCGGCCAGACGCTCCGGGCCTGGCGCCAGGCCCAACCGCGCAGCCCCAGGGAAATCCTCAAGGCGTTCCTGGCCGCTTTGGAGGGGCTCGCCGCGGCTCACGCGGCCGGTCCTGGTGCATCGCGACTTCAAGCCGGAGAACGTCCTCGTCGGCGCCGACGGGCGCGCCCGGGTCTCCGACTTCGGGCTCGCCAGGCTCCAGGCGCGCGAGCCCGTCGGGCCGGACGAAGCGGGCCCCTTGCCCGCGTTGGAGGCGACCGTCGCGGGGGCCATCGTCGGGACGCCGGCCTACATGGCCGCAGAGCAGCTTGAGGCCAAGGAGACCGACGCGCGCAGCGACCAGTTCAGCTTCTGCGTTGTCCCGAGCTCCTCGCCCGCGAACGGCCCCTCACCGGCGAGCGCCTCCCCGTCGACGAAGACGCGCTGCCCGGCCGCATCGGTGAACGCCAAAGTCCATTCCGCCCTTGTCCAAGCAACTTGGGCGAACTTCGGTCATCGCCGAGCTTGTTACCGGTCCCTTGGCCGGCTCTGACCTTGAACCAACAGGGCTGTCGATGAGCACCCGCCCTCCGGTCATCCCGAGCGTAGGCCGAGCTTGCGAGGCCGGAGCCGAGGGCCACCCTGAGCCACCTCGAGCTCTTCGCCTGTGCTTTCGCTGGCTGTGACCTAGCAAAGATGGGGCTGTTGGTTGGGAGCGTAGAGGCGGCCAGCGGGAGCCTCGGAGTCAAGGGATTCGTGGCTTTGCGGGGAGCGGGGCCAGCACGAACGGTGGCGATCCGGCGGAGTGAGTGGGGCCGGCACGACGGCGCCAGTACGACGCGCCAGCACGAAGGCTGGCGCTCCGGATGCCGCGGGTTGTGCGCTACCCGCTATGCTGCCCGCGCCTTGAACCTCATCCTCCTCCTCGACGAAGACTTCACCTCCAGCGACCACGTCCGGCTCCTCGGCCGCCGCGCCAAGCACGTGCACGAGGTCCATCGCGCGGCGGTCGGTGACGAGCTCGTCGTCGGTCGCCTCGGCGGACAGATCGGCCGCGGGCGGGTGCTCTCGGTCTCCAAAGACGAGGTCTCGCTCGCCGTCGAGCTCGACTCGGCGCCGCCCGCGCCTTCGCCGGTGGCGCTCATCCTCGCGATGCCGCGACCGAAGATGCTCAAGAAGGTCCTGCAGGCGATCGCCTCGCTCGGCATCAAGCGGCTGGTGCTGCTCAACAGCTTCCGCGTCGAGAAGAGCTACTTCGACTCGCCGCTGCTCGCCGAGGAGAAGGTCCGCGAACACCTGCTGCTCGGCTTGGAGCAGGGACGCGACACGGTGCTGCCCGAGGTGCGGGTGCGCCGGCGCTTCAAGCCATTCGTCGAGGACGAGCTCGACGCGTTCTGCGCCGCCGGCTCGAAGCGCCTCATCGCGCACCCGATTGCCGACACCGGGATCGAAGGCTGCGAGGTCGGAGCGGGGGCCGAGCCCGCCGTCGTCGCCATTGGCCCCGAGGGCGGGTGGATCCCTTACGAGGTCGAGCTGCTCGAGCAGCGCGGCTTCCAGCGCTTCACGCTCGGGCCACACATCCTGCGCGTGGACACCGCGGTGCCCTACGTCGTCGGGCAGGTCGATCTCGCGAGGCGCCTCGCGCGGTGAGACGGCCCTTCGGGCACCCCGAGCTTGTCGAGGGGCCGCTTCGACTGCGCCTGCCCCGTTCCTCGGGTAGCTACGCGCAAGAGGTGTCGGGAAATCGCTTTGAGCTCGGCCCGCCCACTCCGGTCACCCCGAGCGTAGAGGCGACCAGCGGGAGCCTCGGAGTCGAGAGGCGCGCGGCATCGAGCACAAGCCCCTCGACATGCTCGGGGTGAACGGAGAGCGTCTCTGTCGTCGCCTGTTCGGCCCGCGGGCAAGTCTCGAAACCTGCGCCCAGTCGTTCCGAGCGAGCGCGAGCTTCTTCGGCCGGCTCCACCTCTTGACCTGCTGCTCGCGAACCAATGCTTCCTCGCGCGAGGGAAACTCGTGGGACCAAAGCGGCACCACCGGCCGCCGAGTCGAGGAGTAGCACGGCGGCTCGCCCGCGCGGTGTTGGGCAATTCGCCGCTCTAAATCGTCGCTGTGGCCTACGCACAACGACTCGTCCGCGCACCGAAGCAAGTAGACGTAGAAAGCCATGAATTCCCTCCGGAGAAGGCATTCCAGGAACGGGTTGTCAGCCCACTCCGACGTGCCCCTTCGATTTCGGCCTCGCAAGCTCGGCCTACGCTCGGGGTGACCGGCGGGCCGGGCTCGGGCTCTTGAGATTCAAGACAGTTGCTCGACTTCGGGGCGACCGCTGGCCCGCCCCTACGCTCGGGGTGGGCGGGGCTTGGGCTCGTGCCATCCAAGACAGTCACTCGCTTCGGCGCCGCTACCCGAGCAGCCTCACGCCGGCCTCGCGCAGCATGCGGACGAGCCGCAGCATCGGCAGGCCGACGATGGCGTGGTAGTCGCCCCGCACCGAGTCGAAGAGCAGGATGCCCCGGCCCTCGATGCGATAGCTGCCCGCGCAGCCCTGCCACTCGTCGGTGTCGAGATAGGCCTCGATCTCGCGAGCCGTCAGCCTGCGCATCGTCAGCTTGATCGACTCGACCGCGACCCGGCGAAGTGGAGGCGAGAGGCGGCGCAACGCGACCGCGGTGTGCAGCCAGTGGGACCTGCCCGCCATGGCCTCGAGCTGCCGGCGCGCCGCGGCGCGCGACCCGGGCTTGCGCAGCAGCGCGCCGTCGAGCTCGGCGGTCTGGTCGGAGCCGATGACGAGCGCGCCAGGATTCCGGAAAGCGACCGCCTCGGCCTTGAGCAGCGCCAGCCTCCGGGCGAGCTGCTTGGGCGAAAGGCCCGGCGGCACATGCTCTTCGACCCCCGGGGCCTCGGCGCGGAAGCCGACCCCCGCGGCCCGCAGCAGCGACTGGCGAAACGGCGAGGTCGAAGCGAGGACCAACTCTGCCCCCGACCCCTCGTTCTGCCTGCTCCTCGCGTCGTGTATCTTCTGTCGCATGACGAACCCGGGCTGGAAGAGGCTGGCGATTCTCGTGAGTACCCTCGGTCTGTGCAACTGCCCCGAGATACCGAACGACGAGGACGGCCCGGGCGCCGACGGCGGACCTCCGGGCATCGTGCGGCCGGACGGCGGGAGCGGGTCTGACGGCGGCTCGAGCACGGGCGGCGACGGGGGCGACTGGTCCGGGGTCATCGCCGTCGACTGCTCGGGCCCGACGCAGGCGGTGGCGGTCAACACCCCAGTCGAGATCACCTGCAGCGTCGCGAGCGGCGGCCGCTCGCTCGGCGCGCCTGTCGTCTCGGCCGAGCCCGCCGGCGGCGTCGTGCTGACCGAGGGCGTGCAGTCGGGCGTCTTCATCTTCAGCCTGAGCACCGGCGCCCCCGGCTACTACCATCCGCTCTCGTTCGCCGACTCGACCGTGCGGGTCACCTACGAGGTGCGCGACTCCGCGGACGCGTCGCAGTTCGGCCGCGGCAGCGTCGACATCGAGGTGCTCGGCAACTACTGGCTCGGTGATTCGAGCCCGAACGGCCAAGGCATCTTCGCCTTCGCCTCCGACGGCACCTACCTCGGCCAGCCGGTCGGTCCGCTCGGCATTCAGGGCGTCGCCGATCTCCAGCAGCTTCCCGGCGGCGACATCATCGTCTCCAGCCACAGCCTCAAGACCATCCGCATCTTCAATCGCCAGGGCGTCCAGCAGCAGCCCTTCGCCTTCGACGACACCGACCCGTACACCAGCAAGACGCTCTGGGAGGCGCGGTACGCCTCGCCGACGCCGCAGCAGATGGCGCTCTCCTCGCGCGGCGAGCTCTGGGTAGCAGGCGCCAACGAGGACGAGGTCTGGGGTATCGCGGTCTTCAACCCGCGCACGGGCAAGCTGCTGCGGTTCGTCCCCCACCAGCTCACGGCCGACAGCTTCAAGTTCACCAGCATCTGCCGGCGGGCCGACGGAATGATCATGGCCTCGGCGAACAACCGGCGGGCAATCTGCCTATACGACGAGAACACGTACGAGCCGCGCGGGTGCGCGGCGATCGAGCACGGCTACTTCACCGCGTCCTTCGCCTCGTTCCTGCCGCTGCCGGACTCGACGGTCATCGTCGGTACCTACAGCACGAGCCGGGCAGGCCTGATTCGCCTCAGCCCGACGCTCGGGGTCCTCCAGGAGTCGGCCACGACCTCCGAGCACACCGACATCCGCGCGATGGTCTCGACCGGCAATGTCATCGTCGCCCTCGACAACAGCGGCCCGACGGTGGGCAACGTGCGGCTGTCGCGCTTCGATTTGACGAGCCTAGAGGAGATCGGCGGCTCACGGCGCGTGGACAAGACCTACAACCCGGCCGGCCTCCTCCGGCTGACCCGGCTCGAGTAGAGCGCAAGCCCGGCGCGCCCCCGGGCGCCTCGCCCGTGTCGAGGCGATGGAGCCGGCGCGATCCGACGAGGTGCACGTGGACCAGAAGGCAGACAGGTCCGGCAGCCGCACGACCAGTCGCGCGGTCCGGGTGGCGATGGCCGCGCTGTGGGCGCTGGGCCTGGCCGCGTGTCCGCAGGAGATCCAGAGCAGCCTTGACGCGGGCTCGGGTGCCGGCGGCGATGCCGGAGAGATCCACGTCACGCCGCGCTGCGAGCGGGCAGGTCCGACGCTCGCCTGCAACCCGGACAAGAGCGGGCTGCTTCGCATCGGTGATCTCGTCACCATCGATTGCAGCGCCGAGACGGACGGCCGCGCGGTGGTCTTCGACGGCCCCGAGGTCGACCACCCCCGTGTCAGCCGGCAGGGCTCGTTCGCGGGCGCTGGCGGCCAGGTTCTCGTGCAGTTGCTCGAGTCGGAGGTTGGGCCGGGTTTTGCCGACACCCGGGTGCACGTCGACGTCGGCGCCCACTGGGCCGACAGCGAGGAGAGCTGCACCTGGGTGACCGTCGAGGTCACCTATGCCGGCAACCTCTGGATCGCCGATCCCTCGAAGGAGGCGGTGATTGCGCTGAGCAGCGCGGGCGGAACGATCGGCCAGGTGTCCGTGCCCGAGATCCGCAAGCCGCGTCTGCTCGCCAAGGTGCATGACGGCATTCTTGTCGGCGGTACCGACGCTTCGGGTAAGAGCGCCCTGGTCGTCTACTCGCCCGACGGCCAGAAGGTGCGCGGACCGCTCGCGGACGGCGGGCAGCTTGCCGACCGCGTGTTGCACTCTGCCGCCGAGGATGGCCACGGCGTGCTCTACGTGGCGACCGGGCGGGACGAGACCGATGGCCGGCTCTTCAAGGCCGCGGGCGCAGAGATGATCGAGGTGGACCTGGGCGGCAAGCTGTCGCGCGGGGTCGCCCGGCTCCCCGACGGCTCGATAGCGGTGGGGCTCGCCCAGGCTGCAGGCGTCTTCTACAAGCTGCCGCCCGGCGGGCAGGGGCATGAGCGGATAAGCCCACCGTACGCCGACTCGGCCGGAGAGAGCTGCCAGGTGGAATCGGTCTTTGCGCTCGCTGCCACGTCCGAGGGTTTGTGGCTGTCGGCGCGGGAGCGGATAGGTGCGGCGTACTTCGGCCATCACATTCTGATCGACTACGGGACGAGCCGCCTGGTGCGCGCGAGCGCGCACGACCACCCGGACCGCGGCTCGCTGTTCCTCGCGGCCCCGCATGACTGGCTGGCCGAGGTCGTCGCCGGCGTCTTCGTCGCAACCCGCAAGGACTCGACGGCGATCGAGCTGCTCGATCCGGTCGCCACCGGCAGCTTCCTGCCCAACGGCAAGGTGTGGGGGCCAGAGGGCGGGCAGCCGTACCAGGGGCAACCCCGCGGACTGCTGCGGCTGCGCTGAAGAGGCGTCGAGAAAACCTTCTTCGACTCCGTCCGGTTCCGCTCACCCTGAGCTCGTTACTGGCCCCTTGGCCGGCTGTGACTTGAACTGACAGGGCTGCAAGGAGGGCCGGAGCGCCAGCCTTCGTGCTGGCGGCCCGGCGTCTCGGGGGGACCGGAACCAAAGGTTGTCGCGAATCTCCGATGCTCCTCGAGGTTGAGCACGGGCGTCGGGTCGAGGGGCAAGCCGCGAGCTGTCGCGGAGCACTCTGGCCAGCGAGCGCCCGTGTCATGCGGCCCGCGGGCGGATGGGAACTGAACGCCTCGCGCCGCGCGTTGATCCCCGCGGGTAGGAAATCGGCTTCGGTCGAAAGGCCGCGGAACGAGCCTCTCCCGCAGCGCGCCAGCGCAGGCAGCCCCATCAAGTCGTCGAATTCGCGCGAATCAGCGTGTTATACACTCGACAGCTTTTTCAGGGCGGCAGTACGCCTTCGATGGCTGGACAGACCCCCGGCGGCGGCAGGACGGCTGGCGACCGGGCGGGCCCGCAGAGGGCAGGGGAAAAAACGCTCATGTTCTTCCGCAACGACGACAAGAAGGATCCGGCTGAAAAGAAGGGGCGCGTGGTGCCTCTGCTGCCACTGCGGGACATCATCGTCTTTCCGCACATGGTCGTGCCCCTCTTCGTCGGGCGCGAGAAGTCGATCAATGCCCTTGAAGAGGCGATGAGCCACGACAAGGAAATCCTTCTCGCCGCTCAGAAGAAGGCCAAGACCAACGAGCCGGTGCCCGAGGACATCTTCGGGATGGGCACGCTGGGCACCATCATCCAGTTGCTTCGGCTGCCCGACGGCACGGTCAAGGTGCTCGTCGAGGGCAAGAAGCGCGCTTATATCCGCAAGTTCCTGCCCAACGACCACTTCTTTCAGGTCGAGGCCGAGGAGGTCGCCGAGCAGACCGAGCGCTCGGTCGAGCTCGAGGCGCTGGTGCGCTCGGTGCACGCGGTCTTCGAGGGCTACGTCAAGCTCAACAAGCGCATCCCGCCCGAGATGCTGATGTCGGTGGCCACCATCGACGACCCGGCGCGGCTGGCCGACACCATCGTCGCCCACCTGTCGCTCAAGCTGAACGACAAGCAGGCCATCCTCGAGACCGAGGACCCGGCCAAGCGGCTCGAGAAGCTCTACGAGCTGATGCAGGGCGAGATCGAGATCCTGCAGGTTGAGAAGAAGATTCGTACTCGCGTCAAGAAGCAGATGGAGAAGACGCAGAAGGAGTACTACCTCAACGAGCAGATGCAGGCCATCCAGAAGGAGCTCGGCGAGCGCGACGAGTTCAAGAACGAGGTTCAGGAGCTCGAGGAGAAGATCCGCAACAAGAAGATGTCCAAGGAGGCGACCCTCAAGGTCAAGAAGGAGCTCAAGAAGCTCAAGATGATGAGCCCGATGAGCGCCGAGGCCACGGTCGTGCGCAACTACATCGATTGGATCCTCTCGCTGCCCTGGTACGAGACGACCAAGGACAAGCTCGACATCACCGAGGCCGAGAAGATCCTCGACGAGGACCACTACGGGCTGCGCAAAGTCAAGGAGCGCATCACCGAGTACCTGGCCGTCCAGTCGCTCGTCGACAAGGTCAAGGGCCCCATCCTGTGCTTCGTCGGGCCTCCGGGCGTCGGAAAGACCTCACTGGGCCGCTCCATCGCCCGCTCGACCGGTCGCCGGTTCGTGCGCCTGTCGCTGGGCGGGGTGCGCGACGAGGCCGAGATCCGCGGCCACCGGCGCACCTACATCGGCGCGCTCCCCGGCAAGGTCGTCCAGTCCCTGAAGAAGGCGGGCTCGTCGAACCCGGTCTTCCTGCTCGACGAGGTCGACAAGATGTCGACCGACTTCCGCGGAGACCCCTCGGCGGCGCTGCTCGAGGTGCTCGACCCCGAGCAGAACCACACCTTCAACGACCACTACCTCGACCTCGACTACGACCTGTCGAAGGTGATGTTCATCTGTACGGCGAACACCCTGCATGGCATCCCCGCGCCGCTGCAGGACCGCCTGGAGGTCATCCGGCTGGCCGGCTACACCGAGCTCGAGAAGATCTCCATCGCCCGCCGCTACCTCATCCCCAAGAAGCTCGGGGACAACGGCCTGCAGGGCGTCGAGGTGAAGATCACCCCCAAGGCGCTGCGCAGCATCGTGCAGTTCTACACCCGCGAGTCCGGCGTCCGGTCGCTCGAGCGCGAGATCTCCAAGATCTGCCGCAAGGTCGCCCGCGACGTGATCAAGAACGGCAAGGAGCAGCCGCGCGTGATCACCTCCAAGAACCTGCCGAAGTACCTCGGCCCGCGCCGTTTCCGTTACGGCCAGGCGGAGAAGCAGGATCAGATCGGCCTGGTCACCGGGCTGGCGTGGACCGAGCTGGGCGGCGAGCTGCTGGTCATCGAGGCCTCGGTCATGCCGGGCAAGGGCAAGCTCATCATCACCGGCAAGCTCGGTGAGGTGATGCAGGAGTCGGCGCAGGCGGCGATGAGCTACGTGCGCACCCGTGCCGAGCGCTTCGGCATCGACCGCAAGATGTTCGAGAGCTACGACCTGCACGTCCACGTGCCCGAAGGCGCCATCCCCAAGGACGGTCCGTCGGCGGGCATCACCATGGCCACCACGATCATCTCGGCGCTCGGCCGCATCCCGGTGCGCAAGGATGTCGCGATGACCGGCGAGATCACCCTACGCGGCCGCATCCTGGCCATCGGCGGGCTGAAGGAGAAGATCATGGCCGCCCACCGCGGCGGGCTGAAGACCATCCTCATCCCCAAGGAGAACAAGAAGGACATCCGCGAGATCCCCAAGCGCGTGCGCGACGCGCTGCGCATCATCCCCGTCGAGCACATGGACGAGGTGCTGCGCGAGGCGCTGGTGCTCGAGGACCCCGAGGCGTTCTTCCGCAAGCCCGACTCGTCGATCTCGCTGACCGACCCGCCGGAGCCGAAGCAGAACAAGGACCAGCCCTCCGCGGCGGCCTAAGCTGTCAGTCGGCAGTTCCCCTGCCACGTCCGAGGACGGGGGCGAGCCTTTCAGCGGCTCGCCCCCGTTCTTTGTGGGTGCCCAGCAGGGATCTGACGAAAAGGCGGCAGCTCTGGGATGCGGCCGGCGCTGTGGGGCCTAGCCCATCCGCTTGTCCACGTAGATGGCCAGCTCGTTGAGGCAGAAGACGTAGCTGCCGTACTCGTTGTCGTACCAGCCGAACACCTTGGCGTGCGTCACCGGGAGCCTCAGCGGGCTCTCGCTCTTGACCCCGAGGGCGGCCAGCCGGCCCGGCGGGATGTTCAGGAAGGCGACGCGGGTGTGGTTCTCGTGTCCCTCGATGACCACCGAGGCGAGCTTGCCCTTGAGGTCCGCCGAGACGTTCTGCGCGTCGCTGTAGACGAGCAGGCCGCGCTGCGGGCCCTCGGCCGCGGCCTGGTAGATGCCGTTGAGCAGCTCGCGGGTGATCACCGGCTCGCCCTTCTCGTCGAGCTGGGTGTTGAAGGTCAGGTTCAGGTTGATCAGCGAGACGGTCGAGCTGGGCACCCGGACCGAGTCGGCCATGAACCCGACGTTGCGGATGGCCGGGAGGATCTCCTCGAGCGCGTTCGCCGCGCCGGTGGTCGAGAGGATGATGTTCTCGAAGACCGCCCGCGTCTTGCGCAGGTCGCTCGCTGCGTCCTTGGGCACCGAGTCGAGCACGCTCTGGGTGTTGGTCGCCGCGTGGATGGTCGACATCGAGGCGGTCAGGATCTCCGCGGTGCTCTGCGAGTCGAGCAGCGGCTTGATCATGTGCGACAGCGCGGTCGTGGTGCAGGAGGCCGCCGACAGCAGGCGGTGGCGGCGGGAGTCGAAGTCGGTGTGGTTGATGCCGTAGACGAGCATCGCCGCCTCGTCGGGCATGCGTCGGGCCTTGTCCTTGATTTTGAACGGCGCGCTGGCGATGACCACCTTGGCGCCCGACTCGAGGTGGCCGCGCAGCGCGGGCTTGGTCGGCTCAACGGTCGGGTCGAGGAAGGTGCCGGTCGAGTCGACGACCAGCGCGACCCCTTCGCGCCTCCAGCCGATGGCGGCCGGGTCGCGCGCCTCGCGCAAGACCTTGACCGGCATCCCCTCGATCTCGAGCAGGCCTTGCGCCGAGTCGAGCACCCGCGCCTCGAGCTTGGCGCCCGTGCCATGCAGGAACCGCTCGAGCGGACCGTAGGTCGAGTCGGTGGTGACCGCGTGCAACACGTCCTCCAGGCCACGGCCGACCTTGCGGCCCAAGTTGATGACGACCCCGTCGAAGTGGCGCCTGTGGAGCTGGTACCACAGGCTCAGCTTGCCGATGCGCCCCAACCCGTTGATGCCCAGCAGTCGCTTCGAACTCAGCTCGACGCTCATTGGCTTTTGCCCCCTCTAGCAAGGAGTCAGGATCGCCGACATGGCGATCGTGAAGTTACCGCGGTAGATGCCCCCGGAGCGGCCGTCGATGGCGATGGCGTCGCCCGAGCGCACCTCCAGGCCGTTGATGATGCAGCGCTTGCTCTCTTCCCGAACGCTCAGGGCGCGGCAGTTGACCACGCAGGTCTTGCCCAGGCAGCAGGCGGTCACCGCGGCGTGCGAGGTGGCGCCCCCGCGCGCGGTGAGCAGGCCGTCGCACTCGAAGATCATCCCGATGTCGTCGGGCACCGTGTCGGGCCGGATGAGGATGCGTGGGCTGTCCGGGTACTCGCGCGCAAGGCGCTCGAGGTCCTCCATGTCGAAGGCTGCCCGCCCGTTGAGCGCCCCGCCGCCGATGCCGATGCCGCGGCCGAGCAGGTGCGCCTCGATCCCCTCGGTGGCGAAGACCGGCTGGTCGAGCGGCATCGTCACCTGGTTGCGGGTCTGCAGGATGTGGAGGTCCTGGCGGCGGCTCGACTCAAAGGTGAACTCGATCTCCTGGTGCCCGAAGCCGTGCCTATGGACCAGGGCCTCGGCTTTCTCGAGCAGCGCGCCGTAGATCTCCGGGAAGTGCGTCTCGAGCGAGAGCGCCTCCTCTTCGCCGGCCGGCAGCCGGTCGCGCTGGGCCTTGGAGATGGGCCAGGGGTGGACGAGCCCGGCGACGACGTCCTCGCCCTGGCTGGTCGTCGTGAAGTCGCCCCACAGGTGCACGCCCGGGTCGTCGTAGTGCGGGTCCTTGGTGAAGAGGACCCCGGTGCCCGAGTCGTAGCCGATGTTGCCCAGGACCATCGCCTGCACGACTACCGCGGTGCCCCACTCGTCGCCGATGCGCAGGCGGCTGCGGTAGACCTTGGCGCGCTCGGTGTCCCAGGAGCGAAACACCGACATGACCGCCGAGAGGAGTTGGCGCTTGGGGTCCTGCTCGAAGATGATGCCCCGCTCGCGCAGCAGCGCCTGGTAGGCGAGGGCGATCGTGCGCATCTGGGCCGGCGAGAACTGCACCTTCTCGCGCACGCCGAATTGGCGCTTGAAGCCCATGATGAGCTTGTCGAAGTCATCGCGCGAGATGCCGTAGGCCATCCCCCAGGTCTGCAGCGAGCGCCGGAAGCAGTCCCAGGAGGTCCAGCCGTAGTTGGGCTGATGGCTCAGGCCCTCGGCTATCTGCTCGTTGAGCCCGATGTTCAGGAAGGTGTTCATCGCCCCGGGCATGGAGATCGCCGCGCCCGAGCGCACCGAGAGCAGCAGCGGCCGGGTCGGATCGCCGAGCCGCTTGCCGGTCTTGCGCTCGACCTCGGCGATGGAGCCGAGCACAACGTCCTCGAACTCCTGGCGCAGCTCGGGGTAGGAGTCGATGACGTCGCGGATGCGAAAGACCTCGGTGGTGAGGATGAACCCCGGCGGGATGGGGAAGCCAAAGCTTTGCAGCTTCTTGAGGAAGTAGCCCTTGGCGCCGAGGAAGACCTGGTTGTCAAGCTGCGGGCTGTCCGCGTCGAGCGGCGAGCAGATCGACTCGAGCTCGAAGTTCATCACCCGGCCGACCACCTCGGGGCACAGCCGGTCCTTGAGCGTATTGATCCGCTCGAGAATCGCGGCCAGATAGGCGTCGAGCGGTCCGACCAGGAACGCCGAGGCGAGCAGGTCGCGATAGAACTCCTCGGCCCGACGGCGCACCTCCAGATGCAGCTCGCGCTCGTCGAGCTCTGGCCCCTGCCGACGCGCCAGGTAGTCGCGCAGCACGAGCTGCAGCGTCTCCTCGTGCTGGCGCAGGAAGTAGTCGCGGATGATCTGCTTGACGCCGTTGGCCAAGAACTCGAACAGGTTGATGAACTGCGTCAGCGAGAAGCTGGGGGTCTTCAGGCTGTAGCAGAGCATCTTGAGGTGCGAGGAGAAGCCCTCGTTGACCACGCCCACCAAGCCCAACCCCTGGTTGAACAGCTCGAGGGTGCGCACGCTCTGGCGCAGCGTCTTGCGGCTGAAGTGGCCGCGCAGGCTGCGGCGCACCATCTGCTCGAGCAGGCGCGCGGCGAGCCGCTCGAGCCGGAAGGTCAGGCCCAGCGCGACGAACTTCGGCTCGAAGTAGGTTCCGTACATCGAGGGGATGCCGGCCGCGATGTGGCGCTTGTGATAGATGCGCTCGTCACCCTCGGTCTGCTCCGGGTCGAGGATGACCGCGCGCATGCGCCCCATCAGCTCGTAGACGAACAGCAGCGCTGCCTCGGGGGCGCCGTCGGAAAGCAGCCTCTCGAGCTTGGGGGCATCGTCGACGTGCAGCAGCCCGCCCTGCAGGCCGAGGCGGCGCATCTGCGGCAGCACCCCGTCGGCGTTGAGGCCGTACTTCTGATCGAGCAGTTGCTTCAGCCGCACCAGGTGGACGATCCGCTCGCGGTCGATCTGCGGCAGGTGCGAGGCGCGCGCCAGGACCTCCTCGATGCACGAGAGCCGCTCGTCGAGCAGCGCCTCGGGCCCTACGCCAAGCTCCTCGCACAGCGTCGAGACGACCGCGTGGATGCCGTCGAACCAGCGGCCCCTCGGCTCGAGCCAGTCGCGCACGTCGGCGGGCAGCCGCCCCTCGAGCACGGCCGGGTCGCCGCTGTGCCAATAATGCGCCATCGCGCGCACGAGGTCGCTGCTGGTGCTGCTGCTCTCGGTGTGAACCTGCTTGCGCAGGAAGTGGACGAGCCGGTCCTCGCGGTGGCAGACCTCGTCGATCTTGGTGGTCACCTCGCGCAGCTCGCCCTCGGCGCCTATCTCGTTGAAGTAGGCGGGGAACAGCCGCAAGAGCTGGAGGATGAGCTTGTAGCAGGGCTCGATGCGCGCGTTGAGCAGGCGGCTGATTTCCTTCTGAAACAGGTCGGTGTCGGCGATGAAGACCCCGCCCTCTTTCAGGTTGACTACCAGCGCCGAGATGAGCCGCGTACTCCAGGAAGGCTTCAGCTCGATGAGCTCGAGCCAGACGCGGATGTTCTTGACGTGGCCGGGGTCGACCACCGTCTGCCAGTCCTCGTCGATCCCCGACAGCGAGGGGTTGATGAAGCCCAGGCGGATGACCCGGTCGAGGAAGTGCTCGACGAGCGGCCGCTCGCCCAGCTCGTAGATGACCTTCCCGAGGCTGAGAATGCAGTCGAGCAGCGTGCCGCGGCTCTCGACGCCCAGCTCGGCGAACTCGTCGAAGACGCTGTCGACGAAGGTGGAGAGCTGGCCCTTGGTGCCGGCCGCGCCGCAGGCGGCGAGCACCCGGCTCAGGTCCCAGAGCACGAGCTGCGAGCAGTGCGCCATGCCAGGCAGGCGCGCGATGTGCAGCAGGTATCGGGCGTGGTCGAAGGGCGACTTGGTGTCGTCCATCAGGCAGCGCAGAGCGTCGCTGATTCGCTCGAAGTCGGGGATCTCGAGCAGCCGGTTCCAGCCCGGCTCGGCGGCGAGCGCGCGCGCGGGTCCTTCGATGAACTGCGCGCGAAAGCCGGCGAAGCGAGCGGCGTGGTCGCCTTCGAGCTGCTTCTGCTTGGCCTGGTGCCAGGCCTCCAGGTCAATCGCGTCGCGCCAGTAGTCGAGGCTCGCCGTCAGCGCGCGCGCCAGCAGGTGCGTGCCGCGGGGACCAAAGCGCGGGTGGTGGCCGAGAGGGCCGGCCTGGCGCTTGAGCCACCCGGACAGCCGCGCGAGGGTCTCTGAATTCGAGAGCGACTCGAGCAGCGACAACAGCCGCGCCAGGGTCGTTTCGAAGGTCTCGGCCTGGTCGCGCTCGAGCAGCGCGGCGATCAGCTCGACCACCGTCTGCAGCAGCCGCTCGCGCACCTTGGCGTCCATCTCGAAGCCCAGGACGCGCTCGAACACCTCGCAGACGACTCCGAGCGCTCGCTGTGGCTGCGCGCCGCTCGCGAAAAACCACAGATCGCCGAGCGCCAGCGAGCGCAGCGCCTCGACCAGGACGGCGGCATTGGGAAAGGGATGGTGCAGCTCGGCGAAGAACTCGCTCGTCCGGCGATGCAGCCCGAGGTGGCCCGAGCAGAGCTCGAGCAGCCAGCGCTCCTCCTCGGTGAGGTCCAGCCCCTTGGGCTGGGTGCAGGCGAGGTTCGCCCGCAAGGCTTCGGAGTCGATAGTCGCGCGAACCATCGTCATTCCCAGCGAGCCGAGTAATCCTGAAGAGGCGGGCCGCGCGCCTTTGGGGTGCGTCGGCGTGCGATCTGCGCGCCAAGGACGGCACCCCCGGGTGAGGAGGCTAGAGCGAGCATGAATCGCCCGTGAATCCGGGACTGCCGGATTCTGGGCTCAGGGAATCACTGAAATGAGGCTGTGTCAAAGGTGCAGGCTGGCCCCCCGGTGGGGCGGCGCGCGAGGGTGGGGCGGGAGGGTGAGCTGCGCCGTCGCTTGCCGGGGAAGGTCGCGGCGACAGCGCCGAAAGGCTCAGCTTCGGCCCGGCGCGGCGCCGCGGCCCCGAATCCTCGAGGCGAACCCGCTGCCGCCGCAGCTTGCGGCTCCGGCAGCGCTGAGCGCCAGCGGCGCGCCTGCTTCGAGCCCAGGCTGGTCAAGCCAAGGCTCGCCGGAGGCTCACTCGAGCGCGATGATCCCCTCGCGGATGGGGTACTTCGTCAGGTCGGCGAGGGTTCGCAGGCCGAGCTTCACGGTGATGTTGCGCCGATGCGTCTCGACGGTCTTGGCGCTCAGGTGCAAGCGGCGCCCTATCTCCTGCGTGGTTCGTCCCTCGGCGAGGAGCTGCAGCACTTCGCGCTCGCGGGCCGTCAGCGCGTGGGCCGAAGGCGCGGCCGAGCCCGAGAGCCGCTGCAGGTAGTCGTCCATGACCAACCCGGCGATCTCGGGGCTCAAGTAGACCTTGCCCTCGCCCACCAGGCGCACGGCGCGGGCGAGCTCCTCGAAGGCGCTGTCTTTGACCACGTACCCCGAGGCCCCCGCGGCCAGGATGCCGGTCACGTAGCGCCTGTCCGAGTGCATCGAGAGCGCGACGACCCTGCAGCCCGGCACCTGGGCGCGGATCTGCCGGGTCGCCTCTATCCCGTTGAGCTCGGGCATGACGATGTCCATCACCACGAGGTCCGGGCGCAGCTCGCACGCCAGGCGCACCGCGGCCCGGCCGTCTTCGGCCCGGCCGACCACCTTCATTCCCGGCTGCTATTCGAGCAGGCAGCACAGCCCGTCGGCGAGGATCCGGTGGTCGTCGACGACGAGGAGCCTCATGGCGTGCCTTCTATGCTCGTGTTGGGGCCGAGCGAACCCGGGCCGCCCTCGCGGAGGTGGGAGACGCGGTAGAGACACCGCAGCTCCTTGCCCCGCTCGGCGAAGGCCCGGGTGCGCTTGTCGAGCGAGGCGTTGTCAGGCCGCCTGCGTTGGGATGGGCCTGCTGGCCGTGCCTGCCGTTGGGCGCTCGTGCGGCGGGGCTCGCTGCGGTCGTTTCGCGGAGGTTTGTTCGAGCCCCGAGAGTCGGCCTGCGCCGGTGTCGATCGCGCCATTTGGATGCATGCCTGGTGCAGCCTGCGGACGTGGCTGCCGCAGGTGCACTGCGTGGGGTGCCGACTAGAGGTTGCGATCCCCGGCGGCCTCCGGCTGGTAGAGCACTGAGACGATGCGCAAGAACGTCGTGCGTTCGCCTGGAAGAGGCCATTCGATGGTCTGGCCGACCGAAAGCCCGAGCAGCGCGGCGCCCACTGGCGCGAGGACCGACAGCTTGCCCGACGAGGGATCGGCATCCCGCGGGAAAACGAGCGAAACCTCGCGTCGCTGCCCCTTGTCGTCCTCAAAGACGATGCGCGAGTTCATCGTCACCACGTTGGGCGGGATCTGCTCGCTCGGCACCACGACCGCACGGCCAAGCTCGTCCTCGAGCTGGTCGAGCACGTCGGCGTCGCGGCGGCCTGCGTGGGCATTGAGCAGCTCGAGAAGGCGGCGGTGATCCGTCTCGGTGACGAAGATGGTCTCGGGCTGAGTCGGTTTCGTGTTGTTCATCACGGCTCCTGAGGCGGATCGGTCGGGGACCAAATAATCGCTATTCGACAATACCAGCCCGGGCGACAAAAGGGGGAAAGTGCGCTTGGCCGGTTACCGCTGGGCACAGGGCAAGGCTGGCGCGCGTCGGTCGATCCGCACTCTGGTCAACCCGCGAAGGACGCCGAGGCTTCCCGAGAAGAAGGCCGCAGCGGGAGCCGCGTGCCGATCGCCTGGCAATCTCTCGCGTACAGCGGATGCGGTCCGCGGCGGCGATTCCGGAGGGCCGGCCTTCGTGCCGGCCGCCGCATCTGCCCTACCAACCGGCGACCGATCGCTCGGGTTCCGGGCGAAGCCCGGGCTGTCGACTCTCGCTGTTGACTGCCCCCGCCCCTTGACTATCCTCCAGGCGACTTTTCACGCCTTGTAGGCAGCAGTGGAGCCCCCAGCCATGATCAAAGAGAACCCGATGGTGAAACGGATGATCGAGATGGGCGAGGAGCAGGTCGGCAAGCTGACCCAGCAGCTTCTCTCGAGCGAGAAGTTCGTCTCGGCGGTTCAGACGACCGTCAACAACACGCTCAAGGCGAAGGGGCTGCTCGACAAGAACATCCGGCTCGCCCTGTCGGCGATGAACCTGCCGTCGGTTGCCGACGTGGAGAACCTCAAGACCAAGCTCGAGGATCTCGACCAGACGATCCGCCGGCTCGAAGAGGGGCTCAACCGGCTCTCCGACCAGCAGAAGAAGACCGAGTAGCAGCCTGACCCGAGGTGGGAATGCGCCGCATCGCCTTCATCAACGAGAAGGGTGGCACCTGCAAGACCACCCTGGCCGTGAACCTGGGCGCCTGGCTTGCGCGCGAGAAGGGCAAGAAGGTCCTCGTCGTCGACCTCGACACCCAGGGCCACTGCGGCAAGAGCCTGGGCGTCGACGTGCGGCAAGCCTCGCGCACGGTGCTCGACCTGCTCGTCTCGCCCGAGGTGTCGGTTCCAGACGTGGCGCTTTCCACTGCCCTCCCCAACCTCTGGCTCGTCCCTTCCAACAAGTCGGCGGCCGACTTCCCGCTTCTCGTCGCCAGCCATCCGGACCGCGAGCGCAAGCTCGAGCAGAAGCTCTCGGCGCTCGAGGGCTATGACTTCGTGCTGCTCGACTCGCCGCCGTCGACGGGGCTGGTGACCACCAACATCTTCCTGGCGGCCGACGAGATCGTCGTCCCGGTCGCCCTGACCTACCTTGCGCTCGACGGCTGCGCCGAGGTGCTCGGTACCGTTCAGCGCATGCAGGAGCAGTACGGCAAGGCCGACCTCGCGGTGACGATGGTGGTCCCCACGCTCTACCGGCGCACCGCGCTCGCCGAAGAGATCCTCGCCAAGCTGCGCTCGTACTTCCCGGAGACGCTCTGCAAGACCGCGCTCGGCTTCAACGTGAAGATCGACGAGGCCCAGAGCCACGGGCGGACGATCTGGGAGTACGCGCCCAAGAGCAAGGGCGCCGAGATGCTCGAGGCGATCGCGCGCGAGCTGCTCGTGCGCGGCGAGAAGCGGCGAAAGGTTTCGGCAGCCTGAACAGCGGTCGACCAAGCCGCGCACGAGCGGCGATCGGCGCGCGCCCGGCGGCACGCTCTGAGCTGGCTACAACCGAGTAGGCGAGGCCGGAGTCGAGGGCGCCCCCTCGACTGCTCCTCTCCGCTCGCTCCCCTGTTTCCCGGCCCAGGCGCGGGGGAGAGGGCGCCTTCCACGGGCTCGCGCGCGGCGCCTCTTGCGCCAAGCGGCGGTTCGGGCGGTTCGTTCATGGGACAGAGCTTGGCAAAGGCCCGGTGCGAGGCGCGGGGTGAGCGGGGCGGAGGCCGAGGTCGAGGAGCCTGCGCGGCACCTCGTGAAGCGCGGCGGTTGCCCCGGACGCTCCTGAAAGCTTGACTCGCCGTCTTTCGAAGGTGGCGGGCGCGTGTTGGTGCGCGCGGTTGCGGCGAACGCCGGTGAAGGCGCCGAGCGCCTCTATTGCCCGCTGGCCTCGGCCGTTGCCGGCCGCGTCAAGGCGCGAGAGCGAGCCGCATCCGCGCGCTTGGCCAGGTGGCCCTTGTTCTGCCTGCTCCGGATGCGGCCACGCGACGCCAGTGTCCCTGACCTTACATTCCAAGGTGTCGCGAACGTGGGTTTCGGGAAGGGTGGAGGGATGTACGTTCGATTCAGGGATCGCTCGGAGGCAGGCCGCGCGCTCGCGGGCCGTCTTCAGGAGTACGCCGGTCGGCCGGACGTGATCGTGCTCGGGCTTCCACGAGGCGGCGTGCCGGTGGCCTACGAGGTTGCTCGGGCTCTCGGCGTGCCGCTCGACATCTTCGGGGTGCGCAAGCTCGGGGTTCCGGGGCAGGAGGAGCTCGCCATGGGAGCGGTCGCCTCCGGCGGGGTGCGCGTCATCAACGACGAGGTCGTCGGGGGGCTCGCCATCGACCGGCTCGAGCTGAACGCGGTCACCTCGCGCGAGCTCGCCGAGCTCAAGCGGCGCGAGCAGAAGTACCGCGCCGGCAGAGCGTTGCCCGAGCTCGCCGGGCGCACGGTGATCGTCGTCGACGACGGGCTGGCGACCGGGTCGACGATGCGCGCCGCGGTCCAGGCGCTGCGCCAGCATGGGCCGGCCCGGATAGTGGTCGCCGTGCCGGTGGGGGCCAACCAGACGTGTCAGCGGCTGCAGGCCGAGGCGGACGAGGTCGTCTGTCCGCTGAGCCCGGAGGTCTTCTTCGCGGTAGGCGCCTGGTACGAGGACTTCTCGCAGACGAGCGACGCGGAGGTGAGCGCCCTGCTCGAGCGGGCGCGCCACGAGCAGGAGGCACCGGTGCCGTAGAGGGGGCCGAATGGCTGGGACTGAAGATCGGGCGCGCCGGGGGCGCACAGAGGCGCTGCCGCCGTCGGGCGGGCCTCTCGACCACGATCGGCTGCTCGACCCTGTCGACCGCGCGCGCTTCGTGCTGCTTGGCGAGGCATTGCATGGCAGCCACGAGCTTTATCGGGAGCGCGCGCGGAGCAACCGGCGCCTGCTCGAGGAGAGGTGCTCTTACGCCGTCATCGTCGAGGCCGCCCGGCCGGATGCCGTGCGGGTCAACCGCTTTGTCCACGGCACGAGCGAGGAGGTCGACGCGGTCGACGTGCTCGGCGGCTTTGAGCGCTTCCCGGCCTGGAGGTGCCGCAAAGCCGACGACGAGGCCGTCGAGCCGCCCGGAGACGTACCCCTGGTTGGTCTAGAGGAGGTGTGCAGTGGATACGGGAACGACTATGGAAAGGCGGGTGCGGGTGATTGCGGGCGAGCTCGAGCTGGAGGGCAGCCTCTCGATTCCTGAGGGCGCCTCCGGTCTGGTCCTGTTCGCCCACGGCAGCGGCAGCAGCCGCTTCAGCCCCCGCAACCAACGGGTCGCGCTGGACCTCAATGAACGCGGCCTGGGCACGCTGCTGTTCGACCTGCTGTCGGCGGAAGAGGAGGAGTTGGACCTCTTCACTCGGGAGCTTCGCTTCGACATCGACTTCCTCGCGCAGCGGGTCATCGACGCACTGGAGTGGGCCGCAGGCTACGCGGAGACAAGCAAGCTGAGGCTCGGTCTGTTCGGCTCCAGCACCGGTGCGGCTGCGGCGCTGGTGACCGCGGCGCGAAGGCCGCGGCTCGTCAGCGCGGTGGTCTCTCGAGGAGGTCGTGCGGATCTCGCCGGCGAGGCCCTGTCGGAGGTCAAGGCGCCGACGCTGCTCATCGTCGGAGGCAGCGACGAGGTGGTTCTCGACCTGAATCGCGACGCGCTCGAACAGCTCACCTCGGAGAAGAAGCTCTCGGTGGTGCCGGGAGCGACGCACCTCTTCGAGGAGCCCGGCGCTCTGCAGATGGTCTCGCGCCTGGCCGCAGAGTGGTTTGCGCGCTACCTCGGCGCTCCCATCGGTCGCCTGCCGTGGGAAGGCACCGATTCGGAGCCTCTCTGGCCGTAAGAGGCCCGCAGCGCAACGTCGGCGTAGGCCTCTCGAGCGAGTGGACGACCGCTCCTACTTCTCCCGGGGTGGGAGCGGTCGAAGCTCTGTCATCGACCTGCCCTCTCGCCAGCGCTCTGAAACCTTCGCAGCGAGGCCCTGAATTATCGAAACCGCCGCCGAGCGCCGCCCCGGGCGAAGCGGCATGTCTGGCTTTGGTTTCCCGGAAGCTCGTTCCAATCCTTTCGTCTCCCAACTCCTGTCTGAACGCGAACCCTGTCGGCACAGAGGGCTCGCGCCCTTGCCCTTGTTGTTTTCTGAAGGGCCCGAACGAACCTCGGTCCCCCGCCCATCGCGCTGCGGCGGTGACGCGGAGTGCGTCGTCGGAGGGGGGCGCGCAGACTCCATGTCCGTGTTACGACTATGTAAGTCAGCGGTTCATGTCTTGGCGCAGTAGTGGTGACCAATGTCGAGCACGAGTGCTTCACGAGGGGGCGGCAGAATGCAGGTGTCTTGGACGGTTGGGGACCTGTCACAGACGCCGTTGGCGGCGCTGCTGATTGACGCGCTCGATCAGGAAATCACCGGCGTTCTCACGCTCCAGCAGGCACAGGGGCACGCGCGGCTCTATCTGCGCAATGGACGGCCGGCCGGCTGCCAGGTCTTTCACGGCTTCCAGCCCCTCGGGAAGTGCCTCCTGGTCGAAGGGCTCATTGACATCGAGACGCTCAACCGCAGCCTCGTCGAGATGGCGCGCATCGGTGCGCCCCACGGGCAGGTTTTGATGAAGATGGGAGCGATCTCGCCCGAGGATCTCGAGCGGGTCTTGCTCAAACAGCAGACCGACTACCTCTCCATCATCGTAGCCATTGCGGAGGGCAGCTATCAGTTCGAGGAGACTCCGGATCTGCCCGTGTGGACCCGCGGGGCTCCGATTTGCAGTGCCCATCGCGCGATCGTGATGGCCATGGAAGCGCCGCCGGCGAAGGCTCTGGTCGCCGAGACATTGGAGACGTTGCAGGCGAGATCGATCGTCCTTTCTGCCGAGATGGCGGGGCTGTGGGGGCATTTCGGATGGAGCGATGAGGAGTCGGCCGCGCTCGCCAATCTGATGGCCCCAGTAGCCGCACAGGACTTCATTGCATCAAGCGAGATCGAGCCGGCGAGCGCCCGGGCGATTCTTGCCTCGCTCGTGTTGCTGGGGCTCGTCGAGACCTCCGACTTCATGCCCGTCGAGAGGGTAGAGGACACTGACCAGGGCGAAGAGGTGCCGCAACAGGCGCCCCCGGGCACCGAGTCGCTCGACGCAGTCGCTCCGATGCTGTTGACGCAACTGGCGTACTCCGAGCCCGGGCAGAGCGCCACTTCGCCCGAGAGCGCCCAGGCTTCAGCGACTGGCGTGCTCTCCTCCGATATCGGGCTCTTCGAGGTCACACTCGATGTCACCGGGTTAGCGCAGCCGGACCCGGTCGAGGCGGTTCCCTTAGAAGTTGGTCAGGTCGGAATAGTACCGGTCGAGGAAACGCGGCTCGAGCCAGTGCCGATCGAGGAAATGCCGGTCGAGGTGGCGCCCGTCGAAGCGTCGCCAATCGAAGCAACGCCAGTCGAGGCAACGCGGCTCGAGCCAGTGCCGATCGAGGAAATGCCGGTCGAGGTGGCGCCCGTCGAAGCGTCGCCAATCGAAGCAACGCCAGTCGAGGCAACGCCAGTCGAGGCAACGCCAGTCGAGGCAACGCCAG
>ENA-UOOR01000777-UOOR01000777.1-fermentation-metagenome-genome-assembly--contig:-NODE-777-length-42107-cov-4.644535_pt1 | contig 42107 bp, 43 predicted proteins | sample MGYA00245780_ERZ724029 | MGnify/ENA primary metagenome ERZ724029 (study PRJEB28704, sample SAMN03018315) | fermentation metagenome | biome: anthropogenic terrestrial biome; feature: soil; material... | reverse complement strand
GAGCGCCCGGCTCATAACCGGTAGGTCCGGGGTTCGAGTCCCTGAAGGCCCACCATAAAAAACAGATTATCTTAATCTGTTTTTTTAATTTTTTGGATTATTTCTCTTACTTTATGTCAATGATATATGAGTGAGGTGAAAAATATGACAAAAATAGGATACCCAAGAGGATTGCTTTATTATGAGTATTATCCTTTTTGGGGGTCATTCTTTAATAATCTGGATGTTGAAGTAATCTCTTCAATTAAGACCAACAAAGAAATATTGGATTCTGGAATTGAAAACTGTGTTGATGAAGCCTGTTTACCTGTAAAAATATTTCATGGGCATGTAAGTAGCTTAAGAGATAAGGTTGATTATATATTTATCCCTAAATATGTAAGTCTTTATAAACGAGAGTACAATTGCCCAAAACATTTAGGCATTGCAAATATGGTATTCCATAGCATTGACAATCTTCCTATGATTATTTCCCCTAAAATAGTTCTAAAAAATTCATGCGACTTAAAGAGTTCAGCACATAAAGTAGGTAAGATGTTTACTAAGAATAATAAAAAAATAGATAGTGCATATAATGATGCTATGAAATCATATAAGGATCATACTAACTGGCTAAGGTCAAATATTTTACCTTCAACCTACTGTAGAAAAGGTAATCAGGATAGAATAAAATTACTTATTTTAGGTCATTCGTATAACGTATTTGACAGTTTTATCAATATGGATATTATAAAGAAACTGTGTGAACAGGGCGTAGATATCGTTTTAGCTGAGGACGTTTCAGAATCTGATAAAAGATTTTATTCAGGTAATTTATCTAAGAGAATCTTTTGGACACATGGTAGAAGAATTGTTGGTTCTGCTTTTTATCTTATTGAAAATAAAAATATAGATGGAATCATATATTTAAGTGCCTTTGGATGTGGTCTCGATTCAGTTCTTATAAATATTGTTGAAAATAAGGCTCATGAAAACAATGTTCCTATAATGATTATGACATTTGATGAGCAAACGGGGGAAGCAGGATTTAATACTAGGTTTGAAGCATTTTTAGATATGATGAAATGGAGGTCTGAAATTGAAGATAACTTTTCCTCATCTAGGTAATGTTTATATAGCAGGCAAGGCATTTTTAGAAGAATTAGGTCATGAGGTAATTCCACCTCCGGTTTGTAGTAGAAGAACATTGGAAATCGGAATTAAAAATTCACCTGAAATGATGTGCTTGCCTTTCAAGATATTTATAGGTAATTATATAGAGGCTATAGAGAAAGGCGCAGATACTATAATATTAACCGGGAGTTGTGGTCCATGTAGATTTGGGCTGTATCCACTTTTACAAAGAGATATTTTGAAAAAATTGGGTTATAATGTTGATTTTATTGTTATAGATTCTCCAAAGGAAAGTTTTTCTGATTTTAAATCTAACATAGGTAAGATTATAGGTTCAACATCTGCTATTAAATTCTCAAAATTAGGCAAATTAGCATTAAGCCTTATAAAGATGACAGATGATTTAAGTCAGTTTTCCAATGAAATACGTGCATATGCGATAAACAAAAAAGAAGTGAATCGAATAATGGATAATTTTTATGATAAAGCTGTTAAGGGTTTTGGTGTTAATGAACTAAAAAGTCTTATTAAAAATACTGAAGAAGAACTTAAAAATGTGGAGTTGGATAAAAAGATAAATCCTTTGAGGATTGGGATTATAGGGGAAATATATACAATAATCGAACCCTTTGTAAATTTAGAGGTCGAACGAAAGTTAGGCGAATTAAATATCTTGGTGGATAAATCGCTTACACCTACAAAATGGTTAGAACATCATCTAATCTCATATCCATTTGGTTCTAAATATGAAAACACAAAATTCAAGCTTGCAAAACCATATCTTAGAGATATGGTAGGTGGACATGGAAGAGAAACTGTTGGGAGTGCAGTTTACTATCATAATATGGGCTTTGATGGTGTTATTCAGATACTTCCATTGAATTGTATGCCTGAAATAGTAGCTAAAAGTATATTGAAAAGCGTTCAGACAGATTTAAATTTCCCAATAATGACGTTAGTTGTTGATGAGATGACTGGGGAAGCAGGATTAAATACAAGGTTGGAGGCTTTCTCAGATTTAATTAGCAAAAGAAGAGAAGGGAGAATATGCGTTGGATAATTATTATCTTGGAATAGATGTTGGTTCTGTAAGTACCAATATAGTATTAATAGATGAAAACAATGAAAATATATATAAACAGTATCTAAGAACTCAGGGAAAACCAATAGATATGATTAAAGAAGGCATAAGAGAAGTGGCAGAACAATATGGTGAGGACTCAATTAATGGTGTTGGATGCACAGGAAGTGGAAGGTATTTGGCTTCAATTATAGTTGGTTCAGATGTAGTCAAGAATGAAATCACATCACACGCAATAGCTTCATTGAATTACAACCCAAATGTTAGAACAATTATGGAAATTGGAGGACAAGATTCCAAGATTATCATATTAAGAGATGGAATAGTAGTTGATTTTGCCATGAATACAGTTTGTGCTGCCGGTACAGGCTCATTTTTAGATAGGCAGGCTATAAGACTTGGAATAGATATAAAGGACTTTGGAGACTATGCAGCTAAGTCTACAAATGAAGTAAGAATTGCAGGAAGGTGTGCAGTATTTGCTGAATCCGATATGATTCATAAGCAACAGTTAGGACATAGCCAGGCAGATATAATCAAGGGATTATGTCAAGCTTTGACTAGAAACTATTTGAGTAATGTTGCAAAAGGCAAAATCATCCAGCCTCCTATAATGTTTCAAGGCGGTGTTGCAGCTAATTCAGGAATAAAGAACTCTTTTGAAAATGAGTTAAAAGAAAATATAATGGTACCACCCAATTATGATGTAATGGGTGCAATAGGGGCGGCAATTTTAGGTAAAGAGAAGGCTAAAAATCAAGGATTTACTAATTTCAAAGGTCTAGACCTATATAAAAAGAATTTTGAGGTAAAGGGATTTGAGTGCAGTGGTTGCTCAAATTTATGTGAGGTACTGGAAATAGTTGAGGAAGGTACCACACTTGCACGTTATGGTGACAAATGTGGTAAATGGTCATCTAAATCTCCTTTAGCGAGCGGTTTATAAGCTCTATCATCAGATTTTTAATATTCTCCATGCAGTAGTCCTTATCAATCTTTACCAATAATATATTTGAAGGTAATTTGAACATAGTACTATCTTTTATTCTATCAGATAGTGCTATTTTATTTTTATCGATAAAATAACCCTTGATAGTTGGAGTTACAAATCCTAAAGAACATTCGAGTGTAAGCTCAAATTTTCCAGTATCATAAAATAATATATTGTAATTGGAATCATAGTACATAATTCTTATCTTAAAATCATTATCCACATAACCATTTATAGACAATATATCTCCAGATATATTTATTTTATCTATAATGAGTGAAATTTCATTATCATCTAAATTGATATTTATTTGTTTCTTTTTCTTTATGATATTTAAAATTTCCATTACATCAAGCATATAATATAAATCATCATAATTGTGCTGTAAAATTCTTTTTTTTAAGTCTAAATCTCTATTTTTAGCATAATCCAAATAGAATCTAATACAATCCTTACCGGAATATATATCATCCCTAAATATTCCTAAATACTCCTCCAAGGATTTTAACTTTAAGCTATCTAAATTCAAATAATATCTATTTTCCTTAATTATTTTATATATATCGAAAGACTTGTCCATTGTTATCTCATAATCAATATCTAACATATTAAGCCTTTCATTTATAAATGGAATATCAAAGGTATTTCCATTAAAGGTAATAATTTTACTAAAGTTAGCAATGAATTTGATAAATTTACGTAAAATAATCTTCTCATCATTTTTATTGTCAGCTAGCAGCTGTGTAATTTCCCATGCATTATTTGTACTATTATGATGTAGAATACCTATTAGGTATATATAATTGAATGTCCTACTTAGCCCTGTAGTTTCAATATCTATAAAACAAGTTGAATATTCATTAAGATAGTTATTCATTTCGAATTCTTTAGATATAATTGTATTTATAATTTTCATACATATCACCTAATTAAATTTTATAATATAAGTTAATAATTGTACAGTAATTCAATATACTAAAAAGGCTTTTACTAATGGGAAAAATGTTGTATCATATAATTATTGGAAGATAAATAAGGAGACGATTGAATGCAGAATGAGAATAAACAAAGAAAAACTATTGCATCTGTAATTAAAGCTATAGATGTGATTGAACATTTAGCCCAATCCGCCGAAGATTTAGGGGTAACTGAAATAAGCGAGGACTTAGGTATGGGTGTTAGCGCAACTTATCATTTATTGAATACCTTAAGAGAATGTGGAATCATAGATCAGGATGATAAAACAAAGAAATTTAAACTAAGTCTGAAGTTATGGCAGATTGGAATGAAGGCTTATAGTAAAAACAATATCTCCGTAATAATAAAGCCTTATTTAAAGAAGTTAAAGGAATTGACAGGAGAAACTGCTAACTTGACAGTTTTAGATAATGACCATATTGTATATGTGGCTCAGGAAGAAAGTGACAAAGCAATTAAGATGTTTACAAAGACAGGTGCATCCGCTCCCCTGCATTGTACAGGGGCAGGAAAAATATTGTTGGCTTATCAGAATGAAGAGAAGAAAAATAATATATTAAATAATATTGAATTAAAGAAATATACTGAATTTACCATTACTGATAAGAATGAATTAATAAAAAAATTAGATGAGATAAAGCGTAAAGGATATGGATTTGATGAAGAGGAAAGAAATCTTGATGTATTTTGTGTAGGGGCACCGGTTTTTGGTATCAATGGAGAAATAATAGGATGTTTATCTATATCCGGTCCAAAATCCAGATTTACCGAAGATAATCTTAAACAATGGACTAAGATAGTAATGGATACTGCTGATGAGGCTACAAAGTATTTAAAAGGCGAATAAAAAGAATCTTTGAGGTTCATATGAGTAAATAGAAGAAAATAGGTGCTTTAGCACCTATTATTCTTCTATACTATTATCTTCTAATCCCATACGTCTTCCTCTTCCTGGGTATGATCCACTGTTTTCGTCGATTTGTTTAGGGAATAGGCTTGGGAATGATGAACAGATTGGTGAAATTTCTGGTGATAGCTCAGGGAATCCTGTTGAAAGAACACATAATTGAACTGGAACTATGATTTTCTTTTCACAGGTTATACAAATAGCTATTATCAAGTCTAATCTAATTTCACCAGTTTCAGGACAAACATCAATATCTCTTGTTACACTATTTGTTCCTAATCTGGTTTCGCAATTTATATTGCAGAATTCAGCAAATCTTGGGAAGAATGCTGAGTCATTAACCGATGGTATACAAAGCTCAAAGAAGTTTGTCAATACTATTGGTGCCTGAGCAGGTGCTATTGGAACATTAGATGATACCGTTAAGGTAACTCTTCTATCTCTGCAATCTAAAATTAAAAGATCTACTTCAATTATTACATTTCCACTTATTCTTACCCTTTGTGTACCAAAAACGGGAGTACCTCTTCCTGTATCTTCACATTCAGAAGTATCTGCATATATTAATTTTTGAGAAGTTAATCCATCCGGACCGACTACTTCAACACAATCACCGTTTTCTTTTCTTATGAACTCTCCTCCGGAAAGCACAGTATCAGGATCTACTACAAAATTTCTTGGATCCCTTATATTTGCAGGATTGAAGAATCTCCTACATCTAATATCTAATACTCTTAGAATCCTCGAGCCCTCGGGCAAATTCGGAGTAAATCTTACATTATTTACTGTACTTAGTGCTTGTAAATTAACTAATGTTGCATCATAAACCTTTTGAACATAGACTGGTTCTGTAACTACTTTTCGAAGTGTACCATCCCACTCACATCCAGTAGTTGCATCACAGCATCTATCAGTAATAACATCTGGTTCAATATCAGGTCTACACTTATCTGGTCTATAATCTGAACTCATTTATAATCCTCCTCTCAAGGTATTACGTTCCTCAATTTAATATATTCAACTATAATAATTATGTTACAGTTCACATAAGTATAATATTAGAATGGGGGGATTAAAATTGGCTTTTCATAATAATAGATTTATTGCCGTAGAAAAGAAAAAAGATGGAATCTATTTAGCAAGAAAAATTAGAAATGAACTTCATATAGACTATTTAAAGAAAAATACTATCACTTTTAATAAATTCAAAACTATCTCATGTTTAACAGAAGAATTTGATATCAATATTGATTTAGAAAACAATTTAAATATATTATATATAAATGATAATAATGATATTATATTAAGCAAACAAAAAGGTAAAGAAAAATTGAGAGCCATAAAGAGCGGACTTGATAGTAGAATTTATTACTTAACTATGGTAAGCAATCAGGATACAGATAATGTATTTTATATGCAGGACACTGAAAATAAAAACATATTTAGGATATATCATTTATTTTTAAAAGATAACATCATAAAAGAATTTATGGTGGATGAGATAGAAACCTATGAAATTCTTAATTCATTTAAGGTTTTAAAAGATGGCGATAATTTGCTTATTTTATATTACTATAGAAATCAGATTTGCTTAAAGGGCTTTGATATCAAAAAGTCCCAATGGTCACATTCAATTACATTAACTAATAACAAAAACAGACTTTATCTTGATGCGATGAAGATAGGTAATATATTGCATTTAGTATATTGTGACTTTGACTTAGAGAATTTCACTATAAAATATGAGGGATTTATATTCGATAATGATTATATAAACAGAATAAACGAAAAAAGTATATCTCCTAAGGGGAATTTTACCGATCCAGTTTTTGTAATGGTAGGAGATAAAATCTGGATATGCTGGAGGGATGCAAATAAGCTTCTAAGTATATATAGCACTGATAATGGTTATTCATGGAACGATATATATCAATGGAATGAAGTAAAAAGACTTGATATTGTCAAATATAAATATGTAACAGATATTATTGATAATAGGGTATATATTGAAAATGTATACGGAACTACAGGTAAAGATATAGGATTTTTAGGATTTGGAAATATAAAAAATGCTGAAATTTTAGATAGGAAAATAAGTGATTAGCTTCCTAATCACTTATTTTCCTATATTATATTCAAATAAAGATTTTATCTCGTTTAAGTCATTAGTTTTTCCCAAAACAAGCATAAGTTTTATACGTGCCTTTTGCCCTGGAAGGTACCCACCAAACAACACACCAACTTCTCTAAGATTTCTGCCTCCGCCTTCATAGCCATATGTATCATACACTCTTCCAGTATAACATCTCGAAACCATTGCTACGGGTATATTGTTTTGGATTGCTCTTATTATACCTGGCATCATAGTAGGAGGTACATTACCTCTTCCTAAGGCTTCTAAGACTATTCCTTTATAGTCACTATCAATGTAAAAATCTAATATATCAGATTCAAGCCCAGGGACACATTTTATAAGTGCTACTTTGGTTTCAATCCTATCTGTTTCAATATGTTGTCTTGTTATTATGTCCTTGAAAAAGATGAATTCGTCATTGTCAACAATACCTAAAGGCCCAAATTCCGGGGATTTAAAGGTATCAAGGGATAAAGTATTTGTTTTAGTTACTTCACTAGCCGAATTGACCTCGTTATTCATTACAACTAAGACACCTTTGTTTTTAGCTTTTGGAGAAATTGCTGTACATATTGCAGCTGATAAATTACTTGAACCGTCATATCCAAGTTCAGAATAATTTCTCATAGATCCTACTACAATTATTGGCTTCTCGTTGTCAATTAATAAATCTAATAAATAAGCGGTTTCTTCTAACGTATCTGTACCATGAGTAATTATAATCCCGGTAATATCTTCTCTTACGATGTTTTTTTTAACTACTTCCGCTAATTCCATCATAATCTTTGGTGAAATATGAGGACTCGGAAGATTGCAAAAATTCATTACCTCAATATCCGCATAATTTTTAATATTAGTTATAGTAGAGATTATATCATCTGCATTTAATGAAGGTATAGCTGCGTGAATTTGTGGGTCTATTGTCATTGCTATTGTTCCACCCGTAAATATAACCAATACTTTATGAGACATTAAATAAAACCTCCTTTAGTTATTATTATCATACTCATGGTATCATAAATATACATAGGAGGCTATGTTATCTAAATAAATATTTGTACTAAATAATATCATAAAAAAAAAGGCTCCATATGGAGCCTTTCATCCTATAAGGATGGAACATATCCGTTCAAAAGGGGTATTGGGAATAGAGATCTTATTAGAGGTTACCAGGGGGATAACCTCTAAAGAAATTATAACAAATCTCGACATTATTTGCAACTTTTTTTAAAAACCCTTATAAAGTTAATAATGTAAAATTATACTTCAATATCAAGATTATATCCTATATAATGTACTTAGTAGTATAAAAGGAGGAAAATGCAATGGAAAATCTAGTTAAGGTATTTGAAGAGCATGGTTACAATGTCAAAGTATTCGATAAAGCCAAGGATTCTGTAGAAGAATTAATAAAAGCTATAGATGTTACTGATACTATAGGTATAGGTGGATCATCAACGGTCTTAGAGCTTGGTATATATGATATATTAAAGGAAAGAGGAAATGAAGTTTATTGGCATTGGAAATCTGAAAATAAAAAGGAAGCATTAGAAAATGCTAAGAATACGGATGTTTATATATCCAGTGTAAATGCAATAACAGAAGATGGTAAAATAGTTAATATGGATGGAACCGGAAATAGAGTAGCCTCAATGATTTTTGGACATAAACAGGTTTATTTGATTGTGGGAAAGAATAAAATATGCAAGAATTACGATGCTGCCATAGAAAGGATTAAGACAGTTGCTGCACCTAAAAATGCAGAAAGACTTAAATTAAATACACCATGTAGATTTACAGGAAAATGTAATGACTGCGATTCACCAGAAAAAATGTGCAAGGCAGAGGTTATTTTACATAGAAAACCGGGTGGTACCAATATAAATATATATTTTGTAAATGAAGAACTAGGATATTAAGAGGTGTTAAATTGATATATTTAGACAATTGTTCAACAACTAAGCCTAGGAAGGAAGTTGTGGATGCTATGGTTGAAGCACTGAGTAATGATTTTGGCAATCCGGGCAGTCTTCATAGACTTGGTATTAGATCTGAGAAAAAGGTAAAAGAAGCCAGAGAAATAATAGCTAATTTTTTAAATGTAGATACTAGGGAAATTTATTTTACATCTGGTGGTACTGAAAGTAACAATATTGCTATTCAAAGTATAATTGAGAAATTTTCTAGGAAGGGTAAGCATATTATTACGACTAAAATAGAGCATCCTTCTGTACTCAATGTATTTAAACATTATGAAAAGAAAGGCTATAGGGTTACTTATTTAAAAACAGATAATACAGGAAGAATTAGTTTAGATGAGTTAAAAGATGCAATATCTGAGGATACTATACTTGTATCAATTATTCATGTAAACAACGAAATAGGTGTGTTACAAAATATACAGGGGATAAAGGAAGTAATTAACAATTCTGTTTCTAAGCCGCTTTTGCATCTTGATGGTATACAATCCTTTGGTAAAGTGAATTTCTCACTAAAAACATTAGGTGTGGATACCTATTCCTTTAGTGGTCATAAGGTTTATGGACCCAAGGGTATAGGAGGTTTGTATATAAATAAAAATTTAAAGCTTGAACCTATTATCTTTGGAGGCAATCAAGAAAGTGGACTTAGGTCAGGAACCGAAAATGTGCCTGGAATTATAGGATTTGGTGAGGCTGTTAGGATATTAAGTACAAATGCCCTTAATGATGCCAAAAGAGTTCAAGAACTAAAAACTTATTTGGCAAAAAGATTGATGGATGAAATAGAAGATATAAAAATTAACACATCCTTGGATAATACCTCTTCGCCATATATTATAAGTGTTACCTTTAGGCATACCAGAGGTGAGGTCTTACTTCATTATTTAGAGGAAAAGGAGATATATGTTTCTACATCATCTGCATGCTCTTCAAAGGGAACTGCTAAAAGCCATGTTTTAAAATCTATAAATCTAACAGATAAGGAAATAGAGGGTACGATTAGAATTTGTTTTTCCTATGAAATAACTAAAGAAGATATAGATTTTACTGTAGATAATATAAAATCAGCTGTAGAAGAAATTAGGAGTATTATTAGGGGGTAACGCATTGGATAAAGTTTTGAGCATAAGCCTTGGAGAGATTGTTTTAAAAGGATTAAACAGAAAGTATTTTGAAGATAAGCTCATCAAGCAGATAAGAAAGGCAATTAAAGATATAGGTTTTGAGAGCATTTATAAAGAACAAGGAAAAATCTATATCGAGGCGGCAGAGGAAGATTTTCCTCAACTTATAAATAGATTGAAAAAGGTATTTGGATTAGTGTATATAAGTCCATGTATAAAAGTTGAAAAGGAACTTGAAGCTATAGGTTCTGCTGCTATAGCGGCTTTAAAGAATAAGCTTTTATCGGATAATAATATTTCAACATTTAAGGTGGATACAAACAGAGCAGATAAATCTTTCGAGATGAAGTCACCTGAAATTTCAATGAAAGTTGGAGGCATTATACTTAGGAATTTTGAGAATATAAAAGTAGATGTCCATAGTCCTGATACCTATGTTTATGTAGATATCAAGCAAAGTGCAGCCTATGTTTATACGGATCGTATAAAAGGATATGGTGGACTTCCTATAGGAACTAATGGAAAAGGACTACTTTTATTATCCGGTGGAATAGACAGTCCAGTTGCAGGGTTTATGATGGCTAAAAGAGGTGTGGAAATTAGCTGTGTTCATTATCATTCATATCCATTTACATCAGAAAGAGCAGAAGAAAAGGTTAAGGAGCTTGCACGGATTTTATCGAGATATATGGGTAAAATCAAAATATTTAGCGTAAATTTATTAAATATTCAGAAGGAAATCAATAAAAAATGTCCTGAGGATGAAATGACGATTCTTTCACGTAGATTCATGATGAGAATTGCCGAGAGAATAGCAGATTATCATGGATTTAATGCGCTGATTACAGGAGAAAACCTTGGTCAAGTAGCTAGTCAAACAATTTATGGGTTAGATGTGACTAATAGAGCTGTAGCTTTACCAGTCTTTAGACCATTAATAGGATTTGATAAGGTGGATATAATCAAACTAGCCAAGAATATAGAAACCTTCGAGACATCAATACAGCCATTTGAGGACTGCTGTACAGTATTTTTGCCAAAGCATCCAGTAACTAGACCTAAGGCTGAGAATATTGAAAAGTCAGAAGAGGCATTGGATGTAGATAAATTAATAACCGATGCAATTAAAGATATGAAGATTTATACAATTGAATAAATTTATATGCCTGATTAGCTTGTACAATATAAATAGAATAGGTTAGTAAATCAATAAATAGCACTAATGTAGGTGATAAATATGCAAGAAGTAATGATTGTAGGTGTAACTGTTATTCCCATGATAATTAAATTAATTATAGGAATTCTTCTAATAGTGTTATTAGTAAAATTAATTAAAAAAATTTAAAGATACTACAATTTTGAACTTCATTTCAAAACTAGATAAATAGTAAAAAAATAGAAGTAAGGTTAAATCTTACTTCTATTTTTTTATTAAAATTACTGTAATCTTATATTAAACCCTGAGTTTAGGCACTGCTATAAAGATGTGTAATTTTCACTAAAATTTTAGCAAAAAAATTTATAAAAAATATTGACATGTATTATTATAAAAATTATAATTATATGAGAAGTTTAGTAAGAATAAACAAATTGTTTAATATATCTAGTTGTCCTAGGAGGAAATTATGAATATCGGTGAGAAAATTAAAAGATTAAGAGTAAAGAAATCTCTGACTCAAGAAGAGCTAGCTGATCGGTGCGAGTTAACGAAGGGATTTATTTCACAGGTAGAGAGAGATTTAACTTCTCCATCTATAGCAACATTAGTTGACATTCTAGAGGGACTAGGTACAAACCTTAAGGACTTTTTTAACGAAACTGTAGAAGAAAAGATAGTATTTGCTAAAGAAGATGCTTTTGAGAGTGAAAATGAGGAACTAAAATATATATTAAAATGGATTATACCAAATGCCCAGAAAAATGCTATGGAACCAATACTTATTGATTTGGAACCAGATGGTAGATCAAAAGAGGATTTTCCTCATGAGGGAGAAGAATTTGGATATGTAATTCAAGGAAGTATTTATTTGAATATCGGATCGGAAACCTTCAAGGTTAAAAAAGGAGAAAGCTTTTATTTCAAGGCTAATGCAAATCATTTTATTTCAAATGCCGGAAAGACAAAGGCTACAGTTATTTGGGTGAGTACTCCACCTAGCTTTTAATTAAAGGGGGATGTAAAATTGGATAATCATATAACCATTGATTTAAAAAATATATCTAAAGAGTATAGTGGTGTAACTGTACTTGAAAATATTAATTTATATATTAGGGAAAATGAATTTTTAACCTTACTTGGGCCAAGTGGATGTGGAAAAACGACGACCTTGAGACTTATAGGTGGATTTGAAAAGCCTACAGAAGGAAGAGTAATTTTTGAAGGAAAGGATATTACTGATATTCCGCCTTATGAAAGACAAATTAATACTGTATTTCAAAAGTATGCTTTATTTCCTCATCTGGATGTATATGATAATATCGCTTTTGGTCTGAAAATAAAGAAAAAGTCTAATAAGGAAATAAAACAAATGGTAAAGGAAATGCTTAGGCTTGTTAATCTTCAAGGCTATGAGAAAAGGTCTATAGAGTCTTTGAGCGGTGGGCAACAGCAAAGAATAGCTATAGCTAGAGCTCTAGTAAATCAACCCAAAGTGTTGTTGCTTGATGAGCCTTTAGGTGCTTTGGACTTGAAGCTTCGCAAGGAAATGCAGACAGAACTAAAGAATATGCAAAAAAGTGTTGGGATTACATTTATTTATGTAACCCATGACCAAGAAGAAGCATTGACTATGTCTGATACAGTAGTTGTAATGGATAAAGGTAAAATACAGCAAATTGGTACTCCTATAGATATATATAATGAGCCTAAGAATGCCTTTGTAGCTAAATTTATTGGTGAAAGCAATATCATAGACGGAATTATGCATGAGGATTATGTAATTGAATTTTCCAATAGGATATTTGAATGTGTTGACAAGGGCTTTGGGAAGGATGAAGTCGTTGATGTTGTTATAAGACCTGAAGACATTGATATAGTACCAGTGGATAGAGGAATGCTCAAGGGTGTGGTAACTTCTGTAATATTTAAGGGAGTACACTATGAAATGTTGGTAAAGAATGAGATGTATGAATGGATGGTCCATTCTACAATAATGAAAGAGATAGGTACAGAAATAGGTATGGAAATAAAACCTGAGAATATTCATGTTATGAAGAAGGTAATAGCCAATGAAATTTAAGAAATATACAATTCCATATATAATCTATTTATTGATTTTTATAATAATACCGCTTATTCTGGTTATTTATTATGGCTTTACTACTGGAGATAGTCAGAATCTAAGTACATTTGAATTTAGTTTAGAAAATTTTAAAAGATTTTTTCATCCTATATATATTAAGGTACTTATAAGATCAATCAATCTGGCATTGATATCGACTATTGTATGCTTATTTTTAGGTTATCCGATAGCCTATATTATTTCCAAGGAAAAACTTAGAGTAAGAAATAATCTAATTTTAATGTTTGTTATACCTATGTGGATGAACTTTTTGTTAAGGACATATGCTTGGTTGACCTTATTAGGCAAGAATGGAATCATAAATATCATAATTACTAAATTGGGATTTCAGCCATTAGATTTACTTTATAATGATAAGGCAGTACTGCTTGGGATGGTATACAACTTCTTACCATTTATGGTACTACCAATTTTTTCTGTACTGACGAAAATAGATAATAAATTAATTGAAGCAGCAGAGGATTTGGGAGCTAATAGATTTAATACCTTTATTAAGGTGATTTTCCCTTTAAGTTTGCCTGGTGTTATAACCGGAATTTCTATGGTATTTATTCCTGCGGTAAGTACATTTGTTATTTCTAGTTTATTAGGCGGGAATAAAGCAAACCTTATAGGGAATCTTATTGAGCAGCAATTCAGGTATACAGGAGATTGGCATTTTGGTTCTGCAATGTCAATAATTTTGATGATATTTATACTTATTACAATGGCATTCTCATCTAAGTTTGATAAGGATAAGGAAGGGGAGAGTGGCGGATTATGGTAGAAAAGCACTTGAAACGACTATATACCTTTATGATATTTTTGTTTTTATATGCTCCTATTATTGTCCTTATAGTCTTCTCATTCAATAATTCTAAGTCAAGGGGTATATGGAATGGATTTACACTGAAGTGGTATATAGAATTGTTTAAAGACAGTCAGGTATTAAAAGCATTATACAATACTATATTTATAGCAGTAGCAAGTTCAATTATATCTACTATATTGGGGACTATAGCTGCTGTTGGTATTTATAATATGCATGGCTTAAGCAAAAAGGTGATTCTGAATTTAAATTACCTTCCCGTGTTAAATCCAGATGTAGTTACTGCAGTATCTTTGATGACATTATTTAGATTTATAAAATTGGATTTTGGCTTAATGACTATGATGTTGTCGCATATTACATTTTGTTTACCATATGTAATATTATCAATATTACCAAAGTTGAAACAAATGAATAAGCATCTACCGGAGGCGGCGATGGATTTAGGAGCTACTCCTTTTTATGCATTTAGAAAAGTGATTATACCTGAGATAATGCCAGGAATAATCACTGGAGGACTAATGGCTTTTACTCTGTCCATAGATGATTTTGTTATAAGTTTTTTTAATACTGGACATGGAGTATCTAACCTTAGTATTACGATTTATTCTATGGCAAGAAGGGGAATTAACCCAGTTATTAATGCATTATCAACTATAATGTTTATTGGATTATTAATATTACTGTTAATAATAAATAAGAGGTCAGATAGAAATTTAGAAGAAGGAAGGTAAAAAATGAAAAAAATAAAGATTTTAATTTTATCAGTACTAGTTTTATCCATGTCAATTTTCGCTGTTGGATGTGGTGGCAGTGATAAACCTACCTTAAATGTATATAATTGGGGAGATTATATAGATATGGAGGTACTACATCAATTTGAAGAGGAATATGGAATAAAAGTAGTCTATGATACCTTTGCTACCAACGAAGACCTATATGTAAAATTGAAACAAGGTGGAAGTAGCTATGATGTTGTTTTTCCTTCGGATTATATGATAGAAAGAATGATTAAAGAAGATTTATTAACTACAATAGATAAAAACAATATTTCAAACTTGTCAAAGATAGGGGAAGAATTCTTAAACCTTGATTATGACAAAAACAATGATTACTCAGTACCTTATATGTGGGGAACTCTAGGTATAATTTACAATAAAACTATTGTAAATGAACCACTTGATAGTTGGGCAGACCTTTGGAATGAGCAATATAAAGGTCAAATTATAATGTATAACAGTCAAAGAGATTCCTTGGCAGTAGCATTGAAGAAATTGGGTTATTCAATTAATTCAAGGGATGAAAAGGAATTAGAGGAGGCAAAACAGGAATTAATAAAGCAAAAACCACTTGTGCATGCATATATGGGTGATGAAGTTAAGGAAGCAATCATTAGTGGTGAGGCAGCTATTGCTGTTGTATATTCTGGTGATGCTGTGTACATGAAATGGGAAAATCCGGATTTGGAGTATGTAATACCTAAAGAAGGTACAAATCTTTGGTTTGATGCTATGGTTATTCCTAAAAATGCTAAAAATAAAGAAAGTGCAGAAAAATTTATTGACTTTATGACTAGACCTGATATTGCAGCAAAGAATGTAGAGTATATTGGGTATTCTTCTCCAATTCCTGAAGCGGTGAAGCTGTTAGATGAGGATATACAAAATGATAAGGTAGCTTATCCTGATAGTGAAGAGTTGAAAAACACTGAAATATTTAGTGATCCAACTGATGTGTTGCAGGTTTATGACAGAATATGGACTGAAGTAACAAGTGAAAACTAATATAAAAAACCTCCAAATCATAATTTGGAGGTTTTGTGTAATTCTAATGATAATGGGTAAAAAATATCAATGAGACAGGAGGAAGGAATAAATGAAAACAAAATATCTGATAGTAGGTAATGGAATTGCTGGTCTTTCTGCTGCAAAAGAGATTAGAAAAAACGATACTAAGGGCTCAATTCTTATGGTTACTAAAGAATCATATCTAACTTATTGGAGAATGAAGCTTAGCGAATTGTTGCCAAAGACCATAAAAAAGGATGGGTTATTAATAAATAATGAAAGTTGGTACAAAGAAAATAATATTGAAGTATTGTTAAATAAATCTGTTACGAAGATTAATTCAGAAGAAAAAGATGTAATATTAGATGATAATAATGCCATTAGCTATGACAAATTATTGATAGCTACTGGAAGTAGTCCTTTTATTCCATTTATTAAAGGAAATGAAAAATTAGGTGTATTTGCTCTGAAAACCTTAGATGACTTGAGAGAAATACAGGATTATTTAAAAAACTGTGGAACAGTTTCAGTTATTGGTGGAGGATTATTAGGTATCGAAGCGGCTTGGTCTTTGAGCCATGTGGTTAAAAAGGTCAATATCATTGAGTTCGCACCCTATCTATTACATAAACAGCTTGATAAGGAAATTTCCCATAAATTAGCAGATCGGATAATGGGAGAAGGAATCAATCTATTTTTGTCTCAAGAGACTGAAGAAGTAATTGGAGATGAAAGGGTAACTGGTATAAGGTTAAAGAGTAAAGATTTAATAAATACGAATGCTATATTGATTTCGGCAGGAGTACGTCCAAATCTTGAACTAGTCAAGGATACAAATATTAAATACAATAGAGGAATAGTTATAGATCAACAATTAAGAACAAATGTTGATGATATATATGCTGCAGGAGATGTGGCAGAAGTTGATGGGAATATAATAGGTTTATGGACTGTAGGTTTGGAACAAGGAAAGATAGCTGGAGCAAATATGTCAGGACAAAATATCTTGTTTACTAAACCTAAACTATCTACGACATTGAAAATAAAGGATATTCAGGTATTCTCCGCTGGAGATATCTTTAATTATGATAGAATTTATGAGTATAGAGACGATGATAAAGATATTCATCATAAAATATATACCAAAGATAAGAAAATTGTTGGTGTAATACTTTATGGTGATTTAAAGGAAATGAACAAATTAAGGAACGCTGTTTTTAACAATATAAATATAGAAGATTATTTAAGAGAAGGATTATCCTTTATGTAAAAATCAAGGGGGAATTACGTTGGATATTCAGTTTTTTGGTGCTGCAAACATGGTAACAGGTTCAAATTATCTGCTTAGGACTGAAAATTATAACATTCTAATTGATTGTGGTATGTTTCAAGGCAGTAATGAGAAAGAGAGGTTAAACTTTGTAGAATTTCCATATGACCCAAAGGATATAGACATTATGATACTTACTCATGCTCATATAGACCATAGTGGAAGGATACCTAAATTAGTCAAGGACGGTTTTAGGGGAACTATTCTATGTACAAAGCCTACTTATGATTTGTGTGAAATTATGTTAAAAGATAGTGCAAAAATACAAGAATCTGATGCTGAGTGGGAAAATAAGAAAAGAATGAGGGCAGGTCTAAATAATGTTGAACCTTTGTATACAATAGAAGAAGCAGAAATTAGTCTTAAGTATTTTAAAACATTTTTTTATAATCAAAGGATTGTAGTCAATGATGAATTGACTATTAGATTTATGGATGCTGGGCATATACTTGGTTCATCCATATTGGAAATGTGGATAAAAGAAGGAGCAGAAAGCACAAAAATAGTTTTTTCAGGAGATTTAGGGATGCCTGGCCGACCTATAATCAAGAACCCTGAATTCATTGATGAAGCAGACTATCTTGTTATAGAGTCAACATATGGTGATACAATTCACGAGCCCTATAAAGATAGTACAAACAGATTAATAGATATAATTAATAAGACTGCATTAAGAGGAGGTACTGTTCTTATTCCATCTTTTGCTGTAGGGCGTACTCAGGAACTAATTTATGAACTGAACCAATATTATGAATATGGCGAAGTAGAAGAATATATGAAGATACCTGTATATATTGATAGTCCTCTAGCTGTGAATGCAACGGAAGTGTTTCAAAAAAATTCCAGCAGTTTTAATAAGGAAACAAAAGATATAATATTGAAAGGTGATAATCCCTTTACCTTCAAAAATCTTAGGTATATCAAAAGTCAGGAAGAATCAATTGCATTAAATAAGAGCAATTATCCCAAGGTAATCATATCTTCAAGTGGAATGGCTACAGCTGGTAGAATTAGACACCATCTTAAACATAATCTTTGGAATCCATTAAATAGTCTGGTGTTTGTAGGTTATCAGGCAGAGGGTTCCTTGGGCAGAATATTGCTTGATGGAGTTAAAAAGGTAAAGCTTTTGGGTGAAGAAATAAATGTTGCCCTTGAAATATATGATTTAGAGGGATTTTCAGGTCACGCTGATCAAAAATTTTTATTAAACTGGGTATCTAATTTTAAAATAAAGCCTAAAAAAATATTCATTGTTCATGGTGAAGAAATACCATCAACTACTTTGGCAAATTTGATTAATAAAAAATTAAATATCGATACAATAATTCCAAATATGGGAGATAAGTTTGACATTAAAAAGGATTATATTGAAGTGAAGAAAGGGGCTTCTGTTGAACCTGCTTTACTTAAAGAAGATATTGAAAATGAGCTTGAAAACGTATATAATCAATTCAAATCTTTATTTAACAGATCCAGCAGTCTGTATGAAGAAAAGCTGCTAGAGAAAAGGTATGATGAATTAAAGAACAAACTAATAGATATACAAGGACAGTTAATGGATCTGAATATTATAATTGGGAAATAGTAAAGGAGGTACAAATGAAGTATATAACAAATTTATCAAATAATCCATGGTACAATCTAGCTTTTGAGGAATACTGCTTTAGAAATTTGCCTATGGATGATAATTACGTAATTCTTTGGATTAATGAACCGGCAATTATAGTAGGTAAAAATCAAAATACCATTGAAGAAATAAACAATGAGTATATTAGGGAAAATGGAATTAAAATAGTAAGAAGAGTTACAGGTGGTGGCGCTGTATATCATGATTTAGGAAATTTAAACTTCTCTTTAATTCAGCCTGTAACAGGACCTGAGAAAATTGACTTTGGGAAGATTAATATACCTATGCTAAAATCATTAGAAAAATTGGGTATAAATGCAGAGCTATCTGGCAGAAATGATTTAACATTAGATGGAAAAAAGTTTTCTGGAATTGCACAATCAGTATGGAAAAAAAGAGTTTTAAATCATGGAACGATACTTTTTGATACCGACTTAACCGTATTGTCTAAGGCACTGAATGTTAAGAAGGATAAAATTGAATCTAAAGGCGTCAAATCAGTTAAATCCAGAGTTACAAATATTAGACCTTATCTTACAGAAGATGTTGATATTTTAACATTTAAGGATTTGCTTTTAAAAAATGTATTTGACTATGAATGCCAAGAACTTAATGAATATTTATTGTCCAAAGAGCAAATTGAAGATATTAATAAACTATATACAGAAAAATACTCTACCTGGGAATGGAATTATGGTGAGTTTCCAGCTTTTGATTATAAAAATTATAAGAGATTTCCTTTTGGTTCAATTGATATTCGTTTAAAGATAAAGAATGGTATAGTTGAAGATTCAAAAATTTATGGTGATTTTTTTGGAACTGAAGATGTCTCTTTACTTGAAAACAAATTGAAAGGTACAAAATATAATCGGGAAGCATTAGAAAAATTATTAATAAATGAACCATTACAAAAATATTTTGGTCAAATTTCAAATGAAGAATTTGTAGATTTACTAATGGATTAAGGTCAGAATAACATCTGACTTTTTTCATGAATTTGTTAAGTGGTTTTACTAACAAGTTATGTTAGTATTAGAATATAGAACTTAATGTAAAGTGGGGGATAACATGGAGCTGGTAAGTTCAAATATTTATATTAAGGAATTAGAGGATAAAAAGGATGTGAAGGATTTTATATATTTACCCTTTGAGCTTTATAAAGGGGATGAGGCATGGGTACCGCCGATTTTATCCGATTTTAAAAAATATATCAATGGTATAAATAATTTCTTAAATGAATCAGGACCAAATATCAAAATTGTCGCATATAAAGACAATGAAGCTGTGGGACGACTTTTAGTCGGTATAAATAATTATTTAAATGATTCAAAAGGTATCAAAGAAGGGTATATATCGCTTTTTGAATGTATAAATGATGAAGCTGTAGCATTTAGTCTTTTGGAATACGCCGAAAACTGGCTAGTAGATAAGGGAATGGAGTATATAAAAGGTCCTTTATCATTGCCTGGTGGTGATGATAATAGAGGATTCTTAATAGATAATTTTGTTGATCCTACATTAATTATGAATACCTACAATAAAAAATACTATAATGACTTCTTTATATCTTATGGTTTTGAAAAGTATTTAGATTGCTATGCATATAAAAGTGAAATAAATAATCAAGATATTGAAAGATACGAAAAATTGGTACCGTATGCAATGGAAAAGTATAAATTTCATATAGATAAATTAGATTTAAAGAATATAAATAAAGAGATGTCTGATATTAAATATATAATCGATGATGCTATGCCTAAAGAATGGAATGATTTCATTCCTCCAAGTGATAAAGAGATTGAATTAATAGCTAAACAATTAGTCCCTTATGCAGATCCTGATTTAATATATATAGCTAGGAGCGACCAAGGTATACCAATAGGATTCAACATTTCATTACCAGATTATAATCAAGTATTAAAGAAGCTTAATGGAAAGTTATTACCTTTTGGAATTGTTAAATTTGTATATTTAAAAAGAAAAATTGATAAGCTAAGATTTTTTGTATTATTTGTAGTACCTGAATATAGAAATAAGGGTGTAACTTCAGCTATATATCTTCAATCATATAGAAAGGCTATAGAAAAAGGATATAATTTCGTAGAGGGTTCAACCATTTGGGAATATAATACTCAAATGAAAAATGATATAGAAAAGTTTGGTGGAGAGGTTTATAAAACATATAGAATTTATTGGAAGAAGTTAGATTGAATTTATTTTTCACTAAAAAAGTCAGATTACAAGCTGGATTTTTTTATAACCATATAAATTAGCTAAATAGTAGGTAGAATATTCTGATAAATGAATTGAATATTGCATGTGAATTTTTGAGTGAAAAAAATCTTTTAATTTTCTTAATTTCGTATTGAAATTATTTTGAAATATGTTACTATTAAATTGTAGTAAGTATAAGTTAAGTAATTAACAAAATGAACTTATTTAAAATGTAAATATAATAGGAGGTTAGAAGAGTGGAAAAGAAAAAAGTTGTTCTAGGAGTTATTGGCTCAGATTGTCACGCTGTTGGCAACAAGATACTTGATTATTCCTTGACAGATGCAGGATTTGACGTTGTAAATATTGGCGTGTTATCACCGCAGGAAGATTTTATTAATGCAGCAATTGAGACAAATGCAGAAGCTATTTTGGTATCATCGTTATATGGACATGGTGAAATTGACTGTAGAGGTATGAGAGAAAAATGCGAGGAATCTGGTCTTAAGGATATCCTTATGTATGTTGGTGGAAATATTGTAGTAGGTAAACAAGATTGGGATAGTGTTAAAAAAAGATTTTTAGATATGGGATTTGATAGAGTTTATCCACCAGGAACTTCTACTGAGACTGCTATCCATGATTTAAAGGAAGATTTGTATAATAAATAAATGAAATAAGAGGGATATTATGGACGCTTATCTATTTATTGATTTTGGAAGTACATTTACAAAACTAACCCTTGTAGATATTGAAAAAGAAGAAATTATTGCAACCGATAAAGCCTATACTACAGTCGAAACTGACGTGACAATTGGATATGAAAACGCTTTAAAACGACTAAATGATAAAGTTAAGGGTGATTATAATATAGTTAAACGATTAGCATGCTCATCAGCTGCCGGGGGACTAAAAATAATTGCTATAGGGCTTGTTCCGGAACTTACTGCAGAAGCAGCAAAGAGAGCAGCTTTAGGTGCAGGTGCAAGGGTTATTAAAACTTACAGCTTTAACCTAAACAATGATGAGTTAAAAGAAATAAAGGAATCAAATGCTGATATGATTTTATTGGCTGGCGGTACTAATGGGGGAAATAGTGATTGTATTCTTCATAATTCTAAAATGATAGCAGACCACAATATAAGTATCCCGGTAGTTGTTGCTGGTAATAAAAGCTGTAATGATGAAGTTAGAAGAATTTTTTCAGACGAAATAGAGTTTTATATAACTGAAAATGTAATGCCGAGTTTAAATCATATAAATGTTGATCCTGCAAGGGAAACTATAAGAAATATATTTATGAAAAAGATAGTAAATGCTAAAGGTATGGAGCATGTAGAAGGATCGATATCAGGTATACTTATGCCTACACCTGCATCTGTACTCAAGGCAGCAGAAATACTTTCAAAAGGATCGAGAGATGAATATGGAATTGGAGATTTAGCCGTTATTGATATCGGTGGTGCTACTACTGATGTACATTCAATTGCGGAAGGTGCGCCTAGCAAGCCTTCTGTAGTTTTAAGAGGATTGGAAGAGCCTCATTCAAAGAGAACTGTTGAAGGTGATTTGGGAATGAGATATTCTGCCATGTCCGTATTGGAGGCAGCTGGTACAAAAACAATGAAGAAATATCTTACTCACCAAGACTATAATATAGAAGAAGAATTTGAGAATAGATATAAACATACAAGCTTAGTTGCAACTGATGAAAGAGATATAGAATTTGATGAGGCTATTGCAAAAGTTTGTGCTGACATTTCTATGAAGAGACATGCAGGTTTTGTAGAACCTATATATTCTCCTATGGGTATGATGTATTCGCAAGAGGGAAAGGATTTAATGGAGTTACCTTATGTATTGGGAACCGGAGGGGTTATCATAAATAGCAATAACCCAAAGAGTATTTTAGAAGCATCCGCCTTTACAATGGAAGATCCTACTTCGTTGAAACCTAGACATCCTCAGTATTTATTGGATAAGGAGTATATCATGTCGGCTATGGGATTGTTGACAACAATAGATAAAAATATGGCTGTTAGAATGTTAAAAAAATATATTGTAGAAATTTAGGAGGAAGACTGATGAATTTAAGAAATAAAAGACTTTCTGATGAAGAGTTTTTTAAATTAAGAGAAGATGTATTATCTCATTGGCCTACAGGTAAAGACGTTGATTTGCAAGAGGCTGTTGATTACTTAAAAAAGGTTCCAGATGAAAAAAACTTTGCAAAAAAATTGAAGAAAGCTAAAGAAGAAAGAATTACACTTGCTCAACCAAGAGCTGGGGTTGCATTAATTGATAAACATATTGAATTATTAAACCACTTATCAAAAGAAGGTGGAGCAGATTTATTACCTTCAACAATTGACTCCTATTCAAGACAAAACAGATATGATGAATGTCAAGTTGGTATTGATGAATCATTGAAGGCTGGAAGATCACTACTTAATGGTTTCCCAGCAGTAAACCATGGTGTAAAGGGTTGTAGAGAAGTATTTGAGAATGTGGATAAACCAGTACAAGCAAGACACGGTACTCCAGATTCAAGATTGTTAGCAGAAATCATCCATGCTGGTGGATGGACTTCAAACGAAGGAGGTGGAATTAGTTACAATATTCCATATGCTAAGAGTGTTTCATTGGAAAAATCCTTATATGACTGGCAATATTGTGATAGACTTGTTGGGTTTTATGAAGAGCAAGGAGTAGAAATAAACAGAGAACCTTTTGGACCATTAACAGGAACTTTGGTTCCACCATCAATGGCAATTGTTACTGGAATCATAGAAGCACTATTAGCTGCTGAACAAGGAGTTAAGAATATCACCGTAGGATTTGGACAATGTGGAAATATGATTCAAGATATTGCAGCAATTAGAGTTCTTCAAGAAATGACTGATAAGTATCTTGAACAATATGGATACAAGAATACAGTAGTTACAACAGTATTCCATGAATGGATGGGTGGATTCCCACAAGACGAAGCAAAGGCTTTTGGAGTAATTGCATTTGGTGCGACAACTGCAGCTTTAGCCGGAGCTACTAAGGTTATTGTTAAGACTCCTCATGAAGCAATTGGTATTCCTACTAAGGAAGCAAATGCTGCGGGAATTAGAGCAACTAAGATGGCACTTAGCATGTTAGAAGGTCAAAGAATGCCAATGAGTAAAGCTTTAGAGGATGAGATGAATATAATTAAGGCTGAAACTATTTGTATTTTAGATAAGACTTTAGAGCTTGGAAAAGGTGATTTAGCAGTTGGTACAGTGAAAGCATTTGAATCAGGAGTAATAGATATTCCATTTGCACCTTCAAAATATAATTATGGCAAGATGATGCCTGCAAGAGATAACGAGGGTGCTGTAAGATATCTAAAGGAAGGTAATGTTCCACTATCTAAAGAATTACTTGATTTCAACAGAGCAAGACTTGAAGAAAGAGCAAAATTTGAAAACAGAGAAATTGGATTCCAAATGACTGTTGACGATATTTTTGCTGTAGGTAAAGGAAAATTAATAGGAAGACCGGAGGGAAAATAGTAAATGAAAATAGTTGATTTAGTATGTTCAGAAGGTAAAACAGGTTTTTATTTTGATGACCAAAAGGCTATCAAAATGGGCGCAAAACATGATGGCTTATTCTACATTGGAGAAACACAATTAGAAGGATTTACTGCAATAAGACAGGCAGGAGAAAGTATTTCCGTAATGTTAATATTAGAGGACGGTCAAGTTGCTTATGGTGATTGTGCAGCTGTTCAATATTCAGGAGCTGGCGGACGTGATCCATTATTCTTGGCAAAAGACTTCATTCCAGTTATTGAAAATGAAATTAAACCTTTATTAGTTGGAAGAGATTTAGACAATTTTAAAGCTTTAGCTGAAGAATTTGATAACCTTCACGTAAATGGAAAGAGATTACACACTGCAATAAGATATGGGATTACTCAAGCTATTTTAGATGCAGTTGCTAAATCAAAGAAAGTAACTATGGCTGAAGTTATCAAAGAAGAATATAAGACAAATATTGACTTAAAGAGAATTCCAATATTCACTCAATCAGGTGATGACAGATATCTAAATGCTGATAAGATGATTATCAAGGGAGCAGATGTATTACCTCATGGTCTGTTCAATAACGTTGAAGAAAAATTAGGACTAAAGGGTGAATTGTTAAAAGAATACATTGAGTGGTTAAGAGACAGAGTAAATAAATATAAAACTACTGAAGATTATAATCCAATTTTCCACATAGATGTATATGGTACAATAGGACAATTATTAAAAGATGATACAAAGGTTATGGCTGACTATTTAGCTACTCTTGAAGAAGCTGCTAAACCATATCAACTTCGAATTGAAGGTCCAATGGATGTAGGCGCTAGAACAGAACAAATGGAAGCTTTAAGAGATTTAAGAGCTGAATTAGATGCTAGAGGAATCAATGTTGAATTAGTAGCTGACGAATGGTGTAATACATTAGACGATGTTAAATACTTTGCTGACAACAAAGCTGGTCATATGATTCAAGTTAAGACTCCTGATTTAGGTGGAATTAACAATACAATTGAAGCTTTACTATATTGTCAAGAAAAAGGTATTGGAGCATATTGTGGTGGAACTTGTAATGAAACTAACAGAAGTGCTGAAGTTTGCTGCAATGTTGCAATAGCTTGCGGAGCAAAACAAACTCTTGCAAAACCAGGTATGGGTGTTGATGAAGGATATATGATTATCAACAATGAAATGAACAGAGTATTGGCATTAGCTAATAGAAGGAAATAATTTAATATAAAAACGCAAATTCAGTGGGAGGATTACTCCCTCTGTTTTGCTATTTAATTAAAAAAGGAAGTGTAAAATGAAAACTATAGATGCTAAAAAAATAACAGAAGAAGTAAAAAGGATGGTTATTGAGGCTAACTACTTCCTGCCAAGAGATGTGATGGAAGCTCTTAAGAAAGCAAGAGAAAATGATGACTGGAAGCTTTCACAGGATATTCTTGATAAGATAATCGCTAATGCAAATATAGCAAATGATGAACAAGTACCTATGTGCCAAGATACAGGAATGGTAGTTGCTTTTGTAAAGATTGGTCAAGAAGTTGTTATTGAAAATGGCTATATAGAAGATGCTATAAATGAAGGTGTAAGACAAGGTTATGAAGAAGGATTTTTAAGAAAATCTGTAGTTGGGGATCCATTAAATAGAGTAAATACAAAGGACAACACTCCTGCAGTAGTTCACTATGAAGTTGTACCTGGAGATAAATTGACAATAATGGTCGCAGCTAAAGGATTTGGTTCGGAAAATATGTCAAGACTCAAAATGCTTAAACCATCAGATGGCATAGAGGGAGTTAAAGATTTTATACTTGAAACTGTTGAACTTGCCGGTCCTAATCCTTGTCCTCCAATAGTTGTAGGTGTAGGTATTGGAGGTACATTTGATAAGGTAACATTATTAGCTAAAAAGGCTCTTATGAGAGAGCTTGATAAGGATAATGAAAATCCTTTCTATGCTGATTTAGAAAATGAAATGTTAGAAAAGATAAACGCATTAGGTATTGGACCACAAGGGTTTGGTGGGAAAACTACTGCATTAAAGGTTAGTATTGAATATTATCCAACTCATATTGCGGGGTTACCAGTAGCTGTAAACATAAACTGCCATGCTACAAGGCATAAAGAAGTAACACTTTAGGAGGGTTGAAATGGATTATAAATTAACAACACCATTTACTAGAGAAGCCTTGAAGGATTTAAAACCGGGAGATACTGTTTATATTACAGGGTATATGTATACTGCAAGAGATGCAGCGCATAAAAGACTGGTTGAATTAATCGAACAAGGGAAAGAATTACCGATTGATGTTAAGGGAGCTTGTATTTATTATGTTGGACCAACTCCAGCAAAGAAGGGGCAAGCTTTAGGGTCTGCCGGACCTACTACTAGCTATAGAATGGATGCATATAGTCCACAATTGTTAGATTTAGGGCTAATGGGCATGGTAGGTAAGGGAAAAAGAGGACCAGAAGTAGTGGAAAAGATAGTAGAACATGGAGCTGTTTATATGGCAGCAATAGGTGGGGCTGCTGCATTGATATCAAAGGCAGTCAAAAGTGCTGAAATAATTGCTTATGAAGATTTAGGCGCAGAAGCTATAAGAAAAATATATGTTGAAGATTTTCCGGCTACTGTTGTTATAGATTCTAAGGGAAACAATCTATATAAATTAGGTAGAGAGGAGTATCTTAAATGGAAGCAACAAAAATAGTGAGAATGGCTAAGGCTGGTTCTGTTGAATCTAATGATATTTTGATTATGATTTCTCCAGGTGAAGGAAAACTGGAGCTAGAACTTGAAAGCGTAGTAATAAAACAATTTGGTGATAATATCAAAGAAACAATCCTAAACACTCTTAAGAGCGAAGGGGTAACTGATGCAAAAGTGATAGCTAAAGATAAGGGTGCATTGGATTTTACAATAAAAGCAAGAGTAAAAGCCTGCGTAAGAAGAGGGAGTGATAAGGATGAGTTATAAAACATTACTTTTCATGCCAGGAAATAACCCAGGTATGTTGCAAAGCTCTGATATTCTGGGTGCAGATGGGCTTATCATAGATTTGGAAGATGCAGTAGCTATTACAGAAAAAGATGCTGCAAGAATCTTAGTCTGCGAATATCTTAATACCTTTGAAACAACTTCAGATGTATTCGTTAGAATAAATCCGCTCGATTCTCCATTCTTTTATAAGGATTTAGACGAAATTAAGAATCTAAATATTACAGGTATTGTTTTACCAAAAGCTAGTGTAGAGTCCATGGAGGCACTTGATAAATATTTAACGGAGAATAATTTAGATTTTAAGGTGATAGGACTTATAGAAACGGCAATGGGATTGGAAATGGCACTTCAAATTTTGAGTAAATCAAAGAAAGTCATAGGTGTTTTACTTGGAGCTGAAGACTTAACATTGGATTTGGGTGCAAAGAGAACCAAAAAATCTGATGAAATAGCTTATGCAAGGTCCAGGATTATTGCAGTATCAAAGGCATTACAAATTGAGGCAATTGATACACCATTTACAGATACTGATGATTATGAGGGATTAAAGATTGATGCTTTAAATGCCAAGGATCTTGGGATGACAGGCAAGGCTCTTATCAGTCCTAGACATGTAGATATCGTAAATGAAATATTTGCACCTTCAGAAGAAGAAGTAAATCATGCTTTAAGGGTAATTGAAGGTGTTAAGTCTGCAAATGAAAAAGGCTTAGGAGCATTTTCACTTGATGGTAAAATGGTAGACGCTCCTATTATAAAGAGAGCATTAAATTTATTAAAAATGAGTGGAGATTATAAGGAGGAATATGATGGATTACTTAAATAATATTGATTTAGATTCAATAAAAATTATCGATAAGTCCGAATATCCTCCAAAGGTTTCAAAGAAGGATAAGGTCACGGAGGATATTGATTATCTTTTTAATGAACTAAATATAAAAAATGGTGCAGTGCTTTCTTTCCATCATCATTTGAGAAATGGAGATAGAGTACTAAATTTAATCATGAAAAAGGTTCAATCCATGGGAATTAAGGATATTACCTTAGTTGCCAGCTCATTGTTCCCAACTAATAAAGAATTGATTCCAATGCTAAAGGACGGTACAATCAAAAATATTGTAACATCTTATATATCCGGAGAACTAGGTGAAGCTATTAGCCACGGTGAATTGAAGGGAAGTATTGTAATGCAATCCCACGGTGGCAGAGCAAGATCTATATTAAATGGAGAGCTTGAAATAGATATAGCATTTATTACATCACCAAGCTCAGATAACAAGGGAAATATATCAGGAGTCAATGGTACTAACTCTTGTGGTTCTTTAGGATATGCCATAGCGGATAGTATGAAAGCTAAGAGGGTAGTTGCAGTAACTGACTCTATAATGGACTATCCAAATTATCCTGCAGATATTACAGAAGATTATGTTGACTATGTATTTGTTTTGGAATCTATAGGATTAAAATCAGGTATAGTATCTGGAACTACAATGATTACAAAGGATCCTATCGGGCTTAAAATTGCAAAGGACACTTTAAAGGTAATGGAAGCTTCTGGTCTTTTAAAGAATGGTTTAAGCTTCCAAAGTGGTGCAGGTGGAATATCTCTAGCTGTAACATCATTTCTTAGAGATTATATGATTGAAAACAATATAAAAGGTAGCTTTGCTTCAGGTGGGATTACAGGATATTTAACTGATATGCTTGAGGAAGGTCTTTTTGACACTTTATTTGATGTTCAATGCTTCGATTTAAAGGCGATTGAATCTTTAAAGAAAAATGCAAATCATTTGAGAATGAGTGCATCGCAATATGGCAATCCTGAAGTTTCAGCTGTTGTTGACAATCTTGATATAGTTATTCTTGGTGCAACAGAAATAGATACAGACTTCAATGTCAATGTATCAACAGGTTCACATGGACTATTGATGGGAGGATCCGGAGGTCATCAGGATACTGCTGCTGGTAGTAAATTGTCTATAATTGTATCAAAGCTGTTCTCGTCAAGAATTCCTTTGATAAAGGATAAAGTAGATGTAATCACTACACCAGGTAGTACTATTGATATATTAGTAACTGAAAGAGGAATTTGTGTAAATCCTTTAAGAAAGGATTTAATCCAAAAATTTAAAGAAGCTAAATTGGATATAATAGATATCAATGAGCTTAAGGACTATTCAGAAAAAATTATGGGGAAACCAAATCCTATAGAAAAGACCGAAAGAGTAATTGGTTTTTCCGAATATCGTGATGGCAGAGTCCTTGATTATATCTATGAAGTGAAGAGATAAAGGGTTGCTTAATTGCAACTCTTTTTTCAGGATATGTCATTCCTTCACTAATGCGCAGAATGACGATGTTGTCATCCTAAGTTTAGCAGTATGATAATTGCTTACGAGGTATCTCGGGTTTAAGAGAGGATATTTTATTAGTAGAACTTTATAATGAATGGTATAATAAGCTTATTATATAAAAGGTTGTGATTTTGTGTTTTTCAGCGATGAATTAAATTTGAACAATCCCATTGAGGTAGAAGAGATAAAAAAATTCTTAAAAATATTTAATGTTGATTATGATATCCCGGATAAGACCTATGTTATTAGGGACAATGGAGAAATTATTGCAACAGGATCAGCTTCGGGAAATATTTTGAAGTATTTTTTTGCAAAGTGTACCTATAGTGGACAAGGAGCTATTGGAATAATTTATAATTCACTATTGGAATATCTTATGGAAAAGGGATATAGTTCATATTTTATATTTACTACTCCTAATAATAAGGCAATTTTTGAATCCCTTGGACTAAAGGAAGTATATTCTACTAATAGAGTAATGCTTTTGGAAGGTGGATTCTATAATTATAACAATTGGATAAAAGAAACTAAGAAAAATCTTGGCGTTAAAGCTGGCAAAAGAGGGGCGGTAATTGTAAACTGCAATCCTATGACATTAGGCCACAAATATCTAATGCTGAAGGCTTTAGAAGAGGTTGATGAATTACTAATATTTCTAGTGGAAGAGGATCTTTCAATCTTTCCATTTGAAGATAGATATAACATTATTAAAAATGAATTTAAAGATGAAACAAGAATAAAGGTACTAAAAGGTGGTCCTTATATTATATCAAGAGGAACCTTTCCGACATATTTTATAAAGAAAAAAGATGAAATGCTAGAGATTTATACTGAATTGGATGCTAAAATTTTTGCAGAAAAAATAGCTAAGGATCTAGAAATAGATATTAGATTTCTTGGTTCAGAGCCTATAGATGAAGTAACAAATGCTTATAATAGATCACTGAAGAACATATTAGAATCAAATGATATTGAAGTTAAAATAATTAAAAGAAAAGAATTGGATAACAAACCTATAAGTGCATCCTATGTAAGAAATCTTATCAAGAATAATAGAATTGACCAGGCATATAAATTGTTGCCTCAAAGTACAATTGATTATTTGAAGGAAGATGAAGGTAAAAGAATAATCGAAAAAATTAAAAGAATATAAACTTTTCCACTTAATGGCATAATTTTTCATAAATAGTAGAGCATAATAATTACTAAATATATTATGGAGGTAATTATTGTGGATTCTACGATAGCTCAACTTAATGAAAATCAAATGGAAGAATTAAAAAAACTTGAGGCTGAATTAGGTGTAGTACTTGTTGCATATGAAAAATAAATAATACTAACAAAATTTAAAAACTCTTTTATTTCTAAAAGAGTTTTTAAATTTCATTAGTCAAAACATATAACTGGATTGTCTATATATTCCTTCATAGAAGTATTTATTAAGGGCAAATTAATATTATAAATATTTTCTACTATTTATAAAAATCTTAATTAAGATTCAAATAAAGCGCAACTACTGTTGCGGCGGTCTGTAGAAACTGCAAGCAGTTTCCTAAAGCCTAAAAAAAGGAGAATGTTTATGGATATATTGACTATTCAGGATTTACAAGAGTTAATTAATATTGATGAAGGAACATTTATATCTATTTATATGCCTACCTACAGTAGTGGAGTAGATATAAGGCAGAATCCAGTTAGATTTAAACAGTTATTAAGAGAAGCAGAAGCTAAACTGTATGATATGGAAATGACCAAATCAGAGGTAGAGACTTTTCTGAAGCCTGCCACTAACCTTGTTGATGAAATTAGGTTTTGGCAAAATCAAAGTGAAGGTTTGGCATTATTTATACATTCAGATGGTATAAATTATTTTAGGCTTCCGTTCAACTTTAAAGAAACTGTTAATGTTAGCAATAGAATACATGTAAAACCTCTATTTCCTCTATTGACTGGGAACGGTCAATTCAATATATTAGCTTTAAGTAAGAATCAGGTTAGACTGTTTAGATGTACAAGGCAAAATATTATTGAAATTGAATTGCAGGATGCACCTGACAGTATGCATGATATGCAAGTTGATGATGACTATGATAGTTCAAAAAGAGAATTAGCACAGCGTACCTCTAATAATGTAGGTAAAAATCAATTAGTTTATAACAATGTAACCCAATCGCAAAGTGCTGAGGATGATTATGAAAGAAATGAATTAACTAGATATTTTAGAGCTATTGATGAATCACTTTTAGATATGCATGAAGGTGATATCATTCCTTTGGTACTAGCTGGTGTTGAATATCTGATACCTATTTATAGGGAAAAGAGTAAGTATCCTTATATAGTTGATGATTATATACGAGGGAATCCAGAGTTATTAAATGGGGAAGAGCTTCATAAGATGGCATGGAAAATAGTGGAGCCGTTGTTCAACAAAGAAAGGGATATTGCTGAAGAAAAATATAAGCAATATCGTGGCCAAAGAAATAAGTTATTTGCTAATTCACTTGAAAAGATTATTCCAGCGGCCTATAGTGGTCAAATAGAATCATTATTCCTTGATGATAAGGTTCAGCAATGGGGTAAATTCAATCATCATGATAATAGTATAGAGTTACATGATGAAGAGAGAAATGGCGATGAAGACCTTATGGAATATGTATCACTCCTCACCATATCTAGAGGAGGAAGAGTATTCCCTGTTACACCTGATGAAATTCCTGATAAAAGTGCAATAGCAGCTGTTTTACGTTATTAATATAAGGCTTTGGTACTAAAATACCAAAGCTTTAATATTGTAAATATAGTTTAAAATTGATATATTATAGGTAATACAAATTTGGAGGAGTTTATGAAGAAATCATATTTATTTTTATTTTTAATTATTATCATTGCAATATCAATATTTACAGTTAGATTTTTACCTGATTATTTATCAGTAACCTATAATGATTTACCTGTAGAAATAGAAGTAAAGAAAGGTGCTAATTTAAATTCAGTAGCTGAAGATTTATATGAAAAGAACATAATAAGAAGTAGATTATGGTTTAGATATAATGGACAAGATATTGCCAGAAGTATAAAGCCAGGTACGTATACAATCCCATCTAAGGTTGAGTTGAATGAAGTTTATGAAATATTACAAAATGGTGAAGATGAGAGCCAGATTAAGCTTACTTTCCCAGAGGGTTTTATATTATACCAATTTGCTAAAAAGGTAGAGGAGTCTGGGTTAGCTTCATCAGAAGAGTTTATAAAAGAAACTGATGATTATTTTAATAAAATGGGTTACACTTTTGATCCATCGAATCTGTACTTCAAGATGGAAGGATATTTATTCCCTGATACTTATTATTTTACCAAAGATCAGAGCGTAACGGAAATTGTCACTAAACTAGCTGAAACTATGGAGGATGTATTTACAGATGAGTACCTTAATAAGGCTAAGGAAATGAATCTGACAACCCATGATGTATTAACCATCGCTTCTCTAATTGAAAGAGAAGCATATAATGATGAGGAAAGAGCTAGAATTAGTGGTGTCATATATAATAGATTAGATATAGGGATGCCTTTACAAATTGATGCATCTGTAATATATGGACTTGGTGAAGGAAAAGAACATAAGACTAAGGTTTTATTAGAAGACCTGAAAGTAGATAATCCTTTCAACACCTATAAGAACCCAGGGCTACCACCAGGACCAATCGCATCGCCAGGCAAAAAATCAATACAGGCTGCATTATATCCAGAAGAACATGATTATTTTTATTATGTAATGGGAGAAAATGGACATGTTTTCGCCAAAACATTTGCTGAACATGAAAATAATATAAAGAAATATAGGAAATAGAAAAGAAATTGTACAAGCATCTATTTATGATAATAAGAATACAGATTTCAAATTAGTGAAAATTCATATAAGGAGGAAAACATGAGTTGGATGTTTTGGAAAAATAAATCTAATACTGTTGAAGAGTACTTACAAAGATTTGATGGTAAATTGGAAGAAATAAATCAACAGTTAGAAAATAACGGTGATGCAATTCAAAAATCATTAAGATTGGAGTATAAATCATCCCAAGAGATATTTAAAAAATTAGATCAAATTAAAGAGAATATAGATGAAAATATGGATTATAGTACGAAATATACCGAATTAGAACATGAGAGGGATAAATTAATTAAGGAAAAGAATTTTGTTTTAGCCAGAAATATTCAATGGTTAGATGATATTGATTTAATTTGTGGCAAAATTGGTGGGCAAGAGAAGGAGCATTGGATACAGTTATTGCAAAACTGGCAAAAAGAAATATTAAAATCATTAGAAGAATTAAGAATATTTGAGATTGATATTATAGGAAAGACTTTTAATCATGAAGTAGCAGAATCTGTAAGTACAAAGAAGAAGGAAATTAACAAAGATTATTTGCCTTATGAGGTTGTAGAGGTTTTGCAGAGAGGTTTTATCTTTGAAGGGGGGACTTTATTAAGAAAAGCAAAAGTTATTACTATAGAAGAAGAGGAGAGATAGGAGATTATGAACAATACTAATAATATGGATAATGAATTTCGTCCCATTGTGGGTATAGATTTAGGAACGACAAATTCTGCTATAGGTTATATTTATAATAAGAAACCTCAGATATTAAAATCTCAAAAAGGCGAAAGAATTGTTCCTTCTGTAGTACTGATTGATTTAGAGGATAATGTTGTAGTTGGTAAGGATGCCTTAGATTCACTGGTTGCTATGCCAAATCGTACAGTTGCAGCAGTAAAGAGGAAAATGGGTTCATCTGACCTAATACATATAGCTGGCAGAGAGTTATTGCCTGAAGAAGTATCTGCATTAATTTTGAAAGAACTAAAAAAGAGTATAGATGATTTATATGGAGAAGGAGAAAAGGAAGCAGTAATTACTGTGCCCTCATATTTTACAGATGCTCAACGCCGAGCAACGAAGAAAGCTGGTGAATTAGCAGGGTTTGTGGTAGAGCGTATTATCAATGAACCAACAGCAGCAGCTTTAGCTTATGGTTTGGACAATTTAAAAAAAGATGGACATATACTTGTTTATGACTTAGGTGGAGGAACCTTTGATGTATCTGTTGTAGAATTGATGAGTGGAATATTGGAGGTCAAAGCTTCAACAGGAAATAACCTATTAGGTGGAGAGGACTTTGACTGGAGGCTTGTGGACTGGTTAGCAAAGAAAATAATAGATGAGAATAATATAGATCCTAGAGATGATATTCGTGCAAAGGCTTTGTTGAAAAAAGAGGCAGAAGATATAAAGATTAGGCTTTCGTTAGAGGAAAGTGTAAAGGTGGTATTGCCCGTAGTGACAGTAAAGGATAATCAACCTATAGGTTTAAATACTATAATTCACCGTGTAGAATTTATTAATTTAATTGACGATTTACTTCAAGGAACTATTGAACTAACAAAAGATGTTTTAAAGGAAGCAGACCTTTCTGTTGAAGATATTGATGAAATATTGCTTGTTGGAGGTTCAACTAGAATACCTAGAGTATATGAATTGATATTTAATCTTTTCGGTAAAAATCCAAAGAATGACATTGATCCTGATGAAACAGTGGCCTTAGGTGCTGCTGTTCAGGCTGGACTGAAATCAGGAGCATTATCAAAGAGTGGGCTTATAGCCACGGATGTAGCACCTTTCTCTATGGGAATTGCCGTATTAAAGGAATGGAGGTCATCGACTTTAAGACCTGGAGGATTTGCTATAATTATCCCTAAAAATACAACTATACCTGTACAACGAAGCGAAAAATTTACTACCACATATAATGGACAAAATGCTGTATCCATAGAGATATATCAGGGAGAACATGAATGGGTTAAAGACAATTATAAATTAGGAGAATTATTATTAGAAGGCATTCCAGCCAATTATGCAGGAGAAGAAGTTATAGAAGTAAAATTTAGGTATAACCTCAATGGAATATTAGAAGTTAATGCAAAATGCATTTCAACTGAAAAAGAGATGACAGTAACAATTCAAGATGCACTAAATCGTGATTCACAAAAAACATTGGAAAAGAGTATGGAGAAGATAGAGTCTCTATATCATGAAGCGGATGAAGAATTTGAAGATATGGAAGATTTGATTTATTTAGATGATGAAGATATTGATGTTGAAAAGACATGGGAATCCTTGACAGAGGAAGCAAAGACACATATAGACCATTTAAACAAGCTAAAAAATGAGATGAATGGAGTGCAACAAAGGAAGGCTGATAAATTAATCAAACGTCTTCAAAAGGCGATAGAAGATGAAGATAGTTTACAAACTATAATTGAAGATACAATAGATTTTATGATAGATTTTGAGTTATAGGAGTTGATAAGATGGTAGAAGGATACTATTTTAAAACAAGAAGGAAAAAAACAAAAAAAGAGAAGGTTGAAAATCTCTATAAAATATTAGGCACTCGTTCTAATATTAGCCAGGATAGAATTAAAGAGAAGTATATTGAGAAACTTAGAGAGTTTCCGCCAGAAACACATCCAGAAGAATTTCAAGAAATTAGAAGAGCTTATGAAATCTTAAAGGATGATGATAAACGCAGAAAATATGATATGTTTCGCAAATATGGAGATAAACTTGAAAAAACTATGGATGATGTAATGCTTTTAAAATCAAAAGGGGAATTCCAAAAAGCTAAAGAGTTAATAGACTATGTCTTGGAAATCTACCCAGATGATATTGAAGTTGAATTAAAATTTGCAGAGTTATTTTTAGATATGGAAAATATTGAAGAATTTTATAGTATTATAGATAAAATCATGGAAGAATGTGATACTGAACAAAAGCAAGATATCTTGTTTATTAAATTCAGCATGCTCTATTCAAATGGGTATTATGATGAGGCATTTACTACACTTGAAAAATACAAAGAGTATGTAACAGATATAAAACGATATCATGAAATTCGATTAATAGTATTTTTAAACTCCGGTGATTTCCAGCAAGCATGGGGTGAGTTTAAACTTTCACTGCCTCCTACAGATGATTTAAATATTGAGAACTTAGAAATTTTATTAAATTGGATTAATACCGGGATTATGCTTGAAAAATGGAGAGAAATTCCAAAGATTCAAAATTATATCCGAAAACTTGCGAAGTCAATTAAGTATGAAGAAGAGTTATATATACTTATGGATCGTTTGTTAGAAGAAGCAGATTCGTACTTTGATGTTGCACGCTTTAAAGAGGCAGATGTTTTTATGCAATTAGCAAGTCAAATATTCAAAAATGATGAATACATTAGGAACCGCAGTAAAGAGATTAAGCCACTTGTTAAGCTCGAAATGGAGTTAGACCGCTCAGCTAAAGATCGTGATTTAATCCCCTATGTTCATGTAAAGATTGTGGAAGCATTTTATTTAAAGTATAATCAGAAGAGTTATGAGGAATTTTTAAATGATTACCCTCACGAGATGATGAGGGAATTGGAATGTATGAAAGAGGATATAGCTTATGGAATACTACGAATTAAGAAAAAATATCCCTCTTTATATAAAGAATTCAACAAGGAATTGACAGAATTATTTAATGAATCAACAGAGGGTTTAAATCGTGAACAAAGGAGGAGTTTAAGGTAGATTTGCAATGAAATCTTGAATCTTATCACATTGATAAAGATTTACTTTTGAGATTTATTGATATGAAATTGCATTGACTTCAAAATTTATATCGTCTATAATGTAAGAAATATTAGTTTTAGACGAAGGGGTGTTTTTATGAATTATATACACAGAGCAATGGAAGATACATTTCTACGTTTATCAAAAGAATTTCCAGCACTTCTACTCACCGGACCCAGACAGGCCGGTAAAACTACTATGCTGCAAAGGTTGGCTATGGAGGAAAACATAGATCGGGAATATGTCACGCTGGATGATCTAACAGAACGTCAAATGGCAAAAAATGATCCCAAGATGTTTTTGCAAATTCATAAGCCTCCGGTGTTTATCGACGAAGTACAGTATGCGCCTGAATTATTCACTTATATTAAAATACATGTTGACAAGACCCATCGTGCCGGTGACTTTTGGCTAACCGGTTCACAAGTGTTTAAATTGATGGAGGGGATACAGGAGTCACTTGCCGGACGTATATGCTTGCTAAATATGTCTTACATGTCGCAGGCAGAAATCGATGGTGCTGCTACGGAGCCTTTTAAGTTAAATTTGGAACAGCTGTCATTGCGTATAAAGGAGCGAACTCCTGTTGATACTCCTGCACTTTATGAACGTATTTTCAAAGGTGGTATGCCTGCTCTCATCAGTGGACAATATAGCGATTATCATGCAGTCTATTCCAGCTATATCAGTACTTATATAGACAGGGATGTAAAAGAGATATCCGGAGCCATTGATTCTCTTAAGTTCATGGATTTCTTCATTGCAGCTGCAGCTCTATGCGGACAGATGCTCAATTATAAGACTATATCTGATGCTGCTGATATTAATCAGGTTACCGCTAAAAATTGGCTTGGGATTTTAGAGAGATTAGGTATCGTGTTTTATCTTCATCCGTATTCTAACAATATGCTAAAACGTATGGTGACCAAACCAAAGCTTTATTTCTATGACTCTGGTTTGGTGGCATACCTGACAAAATGGAGCGACAGTGATACTTTAATGAACGGCGCCATGGGTGGTGCAATTCTTGAGAATTTTGTTGTATCGGAAATCATGAAGAGCTATCAAAACTGCGGTAGGGAAGCCTTTATTTATTATTATAGAGATAAGGATACCAAGGAGATTGATATTCTACTTGAGGATAGTGGCAAGCTGCATCCTATGGAAGTCAAAAAGACTGCTACACCACAACGACAGCTCACTCGTGTATTTGGGGTTATAGACAAGTCTTCATTAGAACGTGGAACAGGAGCTGTTCTCTGTACAACGGATAGACTTTCGGCTTTTGATAGCAAGAATTTAATTGTACCTATTTGGGGTATATAAGTTATAGTACGGAGATTCAAAACTTAGATATAAAGTATACTTTATATCTAAGTGGTATCAAATAATTCTTGAAAAAGAAGTATTATAAATCGAATTTGGCAGTTTGATTATATACAATTTATCGATAAGGAGTTGCCATATGGTAGCTCTTTTTGTGTGCCATAACATTGTTATAAAAGATTCAGGTTAAAACGAATCTGTTACTTGCTAGGTTGACAAATGGTTTATATAATAGATACATATGAAGAAGTATAATTGAAGTTTGGGGAGATATAATGTCAAAACTTATAACACCATTGTATAAGAATTGATAGTTTTTGATGGAGGTGATAAATACGAATACTAAGAACAATCTGCAAGAAGTATTGGTAAGTATACTGAAACAATACGATGTAGAAGATGAAGTATTATGGCAGTTGAGATATAAATACATGCTACACATTGATTTATGTAAAGAAATGCACTGAAAAAGCAATAGAAGTATTTAATTTTACGAGATTTAGCCACAATTTACTAGTTGTTTATAATGATATTTACAGTAACCATGGAGTACGAGAAAAAGAATTTGTGGAAAGTATTTTAGAAAATATAATTCAATATGATAATTATAAATTAGATTGGATATTTCCAGAGGATGATACTGCCAATACATGCAACAGGAGAATTTATCAAGTAGAAAAAATAGATATAGAAAAATTATTTAAAGAAATAATTTTATCAGATATCGGCGGAGCACATTAGATTTAGCTTCATCTATATTTGTTATAGACTTAGATACAGGATGTATATTCTACCTATATGATGATAGGGGACTATATCTATTTGCCCCAAAGGAAGATTATTTAACAGATGTATGGAATGAGTTTTATAATGATGTATTCTCAGATTGAAACTTATCTTGCAAAACAATAAGATAAAAGCAATAGAACTGTATATGGATTTAACAGTAAAATTAAAATACAGGAGGTGAAAGGCTACGAATAAATATAAGATCCCACTATTGTTGTGGGTTGTATTCGAAGCTATCGCAATTACGCTATGGCTTTTTTTGGACAATTTGTTTTATCTTTTAAATTTTACATATATTGGTACAGCGATTGCTGTTGGCTTGGTGCTCTACATTGCTGGGTTCAAATATGCAAGGATGATGGTTCAGCTTACCGTTGGTCTATACATGTTGGTTTATCTCGGCATTATCAGCCGTGAGAACATGCAAATTGAAGGGTTTTGGTACTATTTATTTTTGGGTGTATTTCAAGCTGCGGTAATTCACTACCTTGTAGCAAAAATTGTAGGTCCACTTCTGTTTGGCAGGGGTTGGTGTGGATATGCTTGTTGGACTGCTATGGTGTTGGATTTCTTGCCGTATAAGACACCTCAAAAGCCCCGACGCGAAAAATTGGGACGACTTCGGATAATCACCTTTATCTTGTCGTTTTTATATGTATTTATACTATTTCACCTGTACCCTAACAACTTGGAAAACCTAATGTTTATCAGCTTTATAGTGGGCAACGTCATTTACTACGCAATCGGCATTATTCTTGCTTTTACATTCAAAGATAATCGTGCTTTCTGTAAATACATCTGCCCTATAACAGTTTTTCTTAAACCCGCAAGTTATTTTTCGGTGTTCCGTATCAAGGTGGATACAAATGCCTGTATTTCCTGTGGTAAATGTAAAAGAGCATGTCCAATGGAAGTGGATATGATGGATAATAACCACAGTAGAAAAAATGGGACTGAATGTATACTGTGCTTTGAATGTAAAAAAGCATGTCCAACAAAAGCTATTAAGTAATCAGTAAAATACCAAACATTCCTGCGGATTTTTTCACTTCGTCTTTAAGTAAATTCCTTTTTATCTAAGAAAATCTATCTTGATATTACAGGTAGAAAGCAAACGATGTGATAGCTTATCAGATTCCATTCCTTTATTTAATGAAAAAAATCACGTTGGAGGGATATTAGGAGGGATATGTAGGGATTTTTTTATCACTTGTCAATAAGGAATAGTAAATTTTAGATTACGCAGTCAGCACCTATCACTGACAATATGATTATAAGGAGCTGACTTAAAATGAGAGATAAACAATATTATCGAGAACGGTTTAAAGAGTATCCTGATGTTGTGACACTTGAACAACTTAGAGAAATGCTCGATGATAAATAAACCTCAGGCTAAAGATTGATGGTATTCTATTAACAATGGTAGATAGCCGAATTGTTATTTGAGGATGGAATTTTATGGGACATTTTGTTCTCCAATTTTTTTGTGAAGTGAAACTAACTCCAGAACATTTTAAAGAAATCTACGAATATAAGGAATGCAAAGACAAGAGTAATCCTGTTTTGAAAATGAAATATTATAAAGATTAGGTGTGAATGTAGGTGGATAACTATGGTGAGATTCTAAATTATCAGTCGGATGATGGATTAACAAATATCGAGGTCAAAGTCCATGATGACACTGTATGGTTGATACAGCAGCAAATGGCTGATTTATTCCAGACCTCTCGCACAAATGTGGTAGAATATATTAAACATATCTATGAAGAGGGTGAACTTGATGAAGATTCAACCTGTCGGAAATTCCGAAGCCTATGTACATGGATGATTATGTTAAACAATTGGATATGGTTTTATCTTCAGGGAATCGGGAATTATTGACGAGTGCTGGATCTGTAAGCCATAAGCAGGCAATTTATAAAGCAAAGTCTGAATATCGAAAATATCAGAAATTTACAGGCTCAAAAATACTGTTGTCAACCGATAATTGCGTGATAGTTGGTGGAAGCAACCACCCTTTTT
>ENA-UOOR01000775-UOOR01000775.1-fermentation-metagenome-genome-assembly--contig:-NODE-775-length-42217-cov-5.419240_pt1 | contig 42217 bp, 37 predicted proteins | sample MGYA00245780_ERZ724029 | MGnify/ENA primary metagenome ERZ724029 (study PRJEB28704, sample SAMN03018315) | fermentation metagenome | biome: anthropogenic terrestrial biome; feature: soil; material... | reverse complement strand
AAATAGGTCTGATGGAATTAGCTGAAAAAATAAATATAACTCCTGCAAATCTTTCTATATTGAAAAATAACAAGGCAAAGGCAATACGTCTTTCCACATTGGAGGAGATATGCAAGGCTTTGGACTGTCAGCCGGGAGATATTATAGAGTATGTGAAGGACGAGGAATAGTATGGATGATAAAATAAAAATAAGATTAGCATTGTATGGGGCTATTTCGGGGGCTACATATATTTATTTAATGATGGCGCCAAATCCCGGAATCAGTGTCCCTGTATTCATTATTATACAATTTGTATGCTTATATTTAATACTTAAAAACAAAAAACAAATTAAAAATCCCAGGGGTCTGCTTGTGATGATTCCTATATTCATGGTTTCTCTGAACCATTTCATAAGTGCAAATAATATGTGGAGAGCAACTAATTTTTTTGTGGTGATATTTTTATACAGCCTGATGTTTTTAATGCTGAACGGAAAACTGAGTTTTAAAACTATTGATATTAAGGGGTTTGTGGCTGCAGTTGCCAACATTTTTGAACCGGTTTTTAACTTTGCCGTTCCTTTTAAATGGATATCGGAAAGGTCTAAGGATAAGGAAAAAACTCTGCTTATAAAAAGAATACTAATAGGTGTTGTAATCACCATACCATGTGCAGTATTTCTCACAATGATGCTTTCGTCTGCCGACATGGTATTCTATAACAACTTTGTTTCCCTTAACAGATGGTTTGCGGATTCTCTGAATATTTTTTACCTGATTAAACTGATTTATGGAATTTTTGTAGGATTGTATCTGTTTGGCCATTTATATTCTGCTTTTTCTGAGGAGGAGGGCATAACTAAAGGAGTCATTTCCATAAATAATGACGAGATTATAAAGTTTAAGGGTGATATCATTGTTTTAAATATACTGTTGGTGTCCATACTGACAATTTATTCAATATTTATTGTAATCCAATTTAAGTACTTATTTTCATCAGGTGTTCTTCCCTATGGGCTGAATTATGCTGATTATGCAAGGCGTGGTTTTTTTGAGCTAATATTCTTAAGTGTTTTAAATATTGTGTTAATATTAACCGTAACATATTTATTGAAGGATAAGATTTATTGTGAAAAAACAAAATGGGCGGTATTTACAAAATTTATGCTGGTATACTTGTGTATATTAACGGGAATCCTGCTCGTATCATCCTATTACAGAATGTCCCTTTATGATGGTGCTTATGGTTTTACAAGGCTGAGAATCATTGTTTACCTGTTTCTTATATTTGAAGCAGTTGGATTAGCTGCGACTTTAATTTATATAATGAAGCACAGCTTTAACATATTGGCAGTGTACACAGCTGTAGCAGTTGCATTTTATTTAACTCTTAACCTTGTTAAAATTGATGACATAATTGCGAAGAGAAACATAGATATGTACTTTGCAGGGCAGACTGAATCACTGGATATGGATTACTTAATGACTCTGTCTTCAGATGCCGCTCCACAAATAATACGTCTTTTAGATAAAAATGTAGAGTTTGGTATAAGAAATAATGCCAGAATCTACTTGGAGGATAAAAATGAGTTGTACAACGATATGGAATACAGCTGGAGAAGCTATAATTTATCTGTGGAAAAGACAAAGAAATTATTATCGGAAAATAGTAAAAAACTACAGTTTAAATATGAATAAGCGATCGGTTTACGAATCGCTTTATTTTTTTCTCTACTGCAATTTAATTTTATAAGAACGACAGCGAGCAAATAAAATTGAGATGGGGCCTGAGAATAATTTATAAAAATTGTTTAAGAATTTTATATATTAAAACTTTTTCTGATGCATAAGCGTCTATATAGTGTATAAGTTAACTGTACAAAGAACAGCAAGGAGTTGGTACCAATGGATAAGAAAAACATAGATGAACAAATAGCTGAGTATGTTCTGAAATATAAAGAAAATCATTACAGGTTGGCATACAGCTATGTTAAGAATGCAGATGATGCTTTGGACATAGTTCAGGAGTCTGTTTATAAAGCAATTTGCTCGAAGGATACTCTAAAAGACCCAAGTTATTTAAAAACCTGGTTTTATAGAATATTAGTGAATACCTCCATTGACTTTATTCGTAAAAACAGAAAGACTGAAGTTATGGACGAAGAAATACTTACAAACATTGATTCCGGAACAGCGGATAATTATGAAAACTTTGACCTTAAAAAAGCTTTGAACAATTTACCGGACAATTATCGTGCGGTGGTAGTTTTACGGTATTTTGAAGATCTGAAATTTGAGGAAATTGCCGAAGTGCTTAACGAAAATGTCAATACTGTAAAAACGCGCCTTTACAAGTCTCTCAAAACATTGAGAATTGAAATGGAAGATTACGAGGAGGTTTAATATGAACAATAACTTAGAACATCTCAAAAAGGAATATATGGAAACACCAATACCGGAAGAATTAGATTTTATGGTCAGGAAATCATTAATGGAAGGAATGAAGACAATGAAGAAAAATGCAAGAGGAAGAAAGATAGGTGTTATAGCAGCAACAGCTGCTGCAGTAATAGTGGTATTTACAGCGGGAATCAACATAAGTCCGGCATTTGCGTCCACAATGTCAAAAATACCTGTAATAGGAAATGTTGTAAAGGTTCTTACCTTTAAGGAATATGTTTATAATGACGGCAATCATAATGCAGATATTAAAGTTCCGTCAATAGAAGGTCTTGAGAACAAAGATTTGCAGAACAGCTTGAATGAAAAATATCTTACTGAAAACAAAAAGCTTTATGAAGAGTTTGAAGCCGGAATGGAAGAAATGAAGAAGAATGGCGACGGTCATCTGGGAGTTGACAGTGGTTATGAAATTAAAACTGACACAGACAAGATTCTTTCCGTTGGTCGATATGTTGTTAATACGGTAGGTTCATCTTCTACTACAATGAAGTATGATACCATTGATAAAGAAAATGAAATTTTGATAACATTGCCCAGCCTTTTTAAAGATGCAAGCTATATTGATGTTATCAGTGAAAACATTAAGGAGCAGATGTTAGAGCAGAAAAAGGAGGACGACAATAAAACCTATTGGGTAGAAGGTATTGAAAATGAAGGAATAACAGAAAGATTTGAAAAAATTTCTGCTGAACAGAATTTCTACATCACTTCGGAAGGGAAGCTTGTAATTTCATTTGATAAATATGAAGTTGCACCGGGCTACATGGGAATTGCCGAATTTGAAATTCCGACAGATGTAATTTCTGATATACTTGTAAGCAGTGAGTATATAAAATAATCAGTAAAACAACAATAGTTCTGGTAATTCAGAACTATTATTGTTTACAGTATCCTTATTTAGTCTGATATTAAAAAATAAATAATTATAGCGTAATATTTATACTTGTATTATAATAAGGGCAAATTATAATTAAGTTTAAGGAGAATTTATGGCAGAAATTAAATATGAAATAACTGAAGAACTGGGGGTTCTTTCTGAATCGTCAAGAGGATGGACTAAAGAAATTAATTTGGTAAGCTGGAACGACAGGGAACCGAAGATAGATATAAGGGAATGGTCTCCTGAACATGAAAGAATGGGCAAGGGAGTTACATTAAGCAGAGAAGAAGCAAAATTGATGAGAGATATTTTAAATAAGATAGATTTATAACAGAAATTTTGTAAAAATAAAAAGCATACCTGCTTTTTGTTTTTACTTTTTTATTATTTATTTTTTTTATTGATGTAATAATAAACAGGAAGACCAATCAATGTTATAGCTATACCAATCAGTGAATTTTTAGGGTTGTCTATTATGGTGCTGATTAATATATATGCTCCTCCTACTATTCCTATAATCGGAGTTACAGGATATAAGGGAACTTTATATAATCCCTTTTCCTGTGGATATTTTTTCCTTAATATAAATACACCGTATACTCCCATTACAAAGAAAATCCACAGTACAAATACCAGAAGGTCAGTAAGTGTATTGAATGTACCTGACATTATATAAACTATGGCTAATACACTTTCTATTATCAGAGAGTTTGCCGGAGTCTGAAACTTAGGATGAATTTTACTTAACACTCCCGAAAACGGAAGCATTTTATTTTCGCCCATGGAATATGGAATTCTGGCTCCTGTCATCAGGAAGCCATTCAATGCACCAAACACCGATACCATTATACCTGCGGTAATAAACATTGCTCCCTTATTTCCGAAAAGTGCAACGGCTGCATCTGCGGCAGCGGTTTCAGATGTAACAACTTGTTCAAGAGGCAGAGCTTTAAATATTGCCAGATTGAATATTGCATAAACAGCTATTACAAATATGACTCCAAAAGAAATTACCTTAGGCAAGTCCCTTGTGGGGTTTTTAAGTTCTGCTGCCATATTGGTGACACTTATCCATCCCTCATAGGCCCACAAGGTACCCAGCATTGCCGCACCAAATCCTGCTGAAGGCGCTGAAGGATTGATGATGCTTTCGGTAATTCCAAAAGATGATGAACCTTTTATAAGACCAAATAATATTATTGCTGCAATAGGTACAAGCTTACCTATAGTGGCAGCTGTCTGTATGACACCGCCATATTTCGTGGAAAGTACGTTCATTAATAAGATAAATGCTAATACTGCAACAGCAAGTATTTTTTGCTGTATGGAGTTCATAGTAACAAAGAAGCTTGCGTATGTGGCAAATGCTATAGCCTGTGCCGCAACTGATGCAGGATAAGAGATAATTGTCTGTACCCAGCCCAGCAAAAATCCGAAGGTTTCTCCGTATAATTCGGTTAAATATGTATAAAGTCCTCCTGCCTTTGGTATGGCAGCGGCTATTTCAGCAATTGACAGTGCTGATGCCAATGTTATTATACCGCTTATTACCCATGCAAGTATTGCCATAAGTGGTGATCCTGCATTTTGAAGTACTGTTGCAGGCTTTAAAAATATGCCGGAACCAATAATCATTCCAATGACAATTGCCATTGCTTCAATAAATGTTACATTTTTTTTAAGTGAATTATTTGTCATTTCATGTCCTCTCCTTTGTTAAATATATTCTTTTTATTTATGGTATGCTATAAGTTTATAACATTATTTTTAATAAGTCAAATTTTTGTTTTATTCTCTGAAAATATACGATTATTTATCTTGTATTCATATGATATTATAAAAGGGAAAAGCCTCTTAAAAAGAAGATATTTGTTAAAATATAAACAGTATTTTTCTTTACTGTGTTACTGACCTGCAATTCTGCCAATCGTTATATCGGCAATTGCATCACTGCCCAGCCTGTCAGTTTCGTGAATATCTTCCGGTTTAATAGTCAAAGTAAAAAAATTTGCATATATTGAATAAGAATATTATGATTTATTTATGTGTAACATAAAGAAATGGGGAGAAATTATGTCTACTAAAGGTAATATAGATGCATTAGAGCTGAGTCAGTTGCCTCCAACTGCCGTTGTGACCATACCCACCACAATTACCGTTCATCTGGGAAGACCTGATGAAGAAGCGGAAAATATAACAGTTCCATATCTTGATTACATAAAAAATGTGGGATCCAGTGAGCTTTATCCCACATGGCCGGAGGATGCTTTGAGAGCTAATATTCATGCAATCACATCTATAGCTATGAACAGAATATATACCGAATGGTACAGAGCCAGAGGATATGATTTTGACATTACAAACTCAACTCAGTATGACCAGGCATTTGTTCCGGGCAGAGGTATATTTGATACAATCGGCAATATTGCTGATGAAATTTTTACTCAGTACATAGTAAGAGAGGGGCAATTACAGCCTTTATTTGCCCAGTTTTGCGATGGAAGGGTTTCTCAGTGCAATGGACTGCATCAATGGGGAACTGTTGATCTGGCTGAGGCGGGATATACACCAATTGAGATATTGAGGTACTATTACGGAGAGGATATCAACATAGTTACAGACGCTCCGGTGGGCTATGTTGGCGCATCATATCCAGGTGAACCGCTGGCTCTAAGTGATTCGAGCATTGCTGTACTTATAGTTCAATTTGAACTTGACAGAATCAGGCTGAATTATCCCGGATTACCTCCCATACAACAGATTAGTGGATATTTTGATGAATCCACAGAAGCTGCGGTAAGAGAATTTCAAAGAGTTTTTAACCTTCCTGTTACAGGGGTTGTTGATCAGGCAACCTGGTACATGATAAGAAACATATATATTGCGGTTACAAAATTAGCTGAGCTGACTGCACAGGGAGTAACATTGGCACAGCTGACGGGAGTAACATTGGAAACCTACCTGGAAGGTGATATTCGCCCAAGGGTTGATCTGATTCAATATGCACTTAATGTTTTATCAGCATATTACCCTACAATTGAAGGAGTTGCTATAACCGGAGTATTTGACGAACAGACCCGGCAAGATGTAATAGCATTTCAGGAAACTTTAAATCTTGAACCTACAGGTGTGGTTGACAGTGAAACATTTGAAGCAATGACGTCTGCCCTCTTCGGAATTCTTGATTCGTTGCCTCCCGAAGCTGTTTATCTTCCAACTATGCGATGGCCGGGAATTGTTTTTTATCCGGGTGATGAAAGTCCGAATATCTATATTATTCAGGAAATGCTGTCCTATATCTCACTTACAATTCCTGCTATTCCTTATATTGAACCTAATGGCGTGCTGGATGCCGCAACCGAACAGGCCGTAAGAGCTTTTCAGGGTGCTCAGGGACTTGAACCTACAGGAATAATTAATGAAGAAACTTGGAATTCTATTACAGAGGTATACAGGCAACAAAGGTTCGGGACTGTGTCGGGTATACCTCCTGTTTAACTAATTAATTGTTTATTTGTTATGTACAGTGGTATATATTTAATTACTAATTAGAATTTGTTTTGGACTGAAAGGAAGTTGGTACAGGTGAAAAAGTTTCTTGTGTTTTTGGTTAAACTGTTATGTTACGTTGTATTCTTCATTGCAATATTCTGTATTTCTGCATACGGCGGTTATCTATATATTACTCCTTCAAGTTATGTGACCTTAAATGGCGGCACTTCTGTTGTATATACTGTAAATTGCTACAACAGAGTTTTGGATGTTAATATAGTCAATGAAGACAATAAAGCGTTAGATAAATTAAAGCTGACTCATAAGGATATAGCAGATGCTATAGAGTTAACAGTTCAAGAATTTGATATAAATGATAATTCACAGACAAATAAATATAGCACGAGCATATCAGTATCAGGCGAGGATGAATATAAAGCAGACCGGCTTGCTGAAAAGCTGAACAAACAGCTTATTGCAAACTATGAAAACTAAATAGAATGGATGACACATAATACACCGCCTTCCTGTATATACTAATATACATAGGGGGTGTTGCCTTTGAATCCAATAGAAGTACACTACAAGAATAGTTATGCAACTGTGAAAATTGGCCAATATCTTGGAGCGCAAATGAATAACAACTCTGCAATTGTTTGTATCGGTACTGACAAATGTATTGTTGACAGTCTGGGACCTTTGACAGGTACGATGCTGTCAAAGGAAAATCTTAATATCGATATATACGGAACTCTTGACAAACCTGTTCATGCAATGAATATCAATGATTGTATGAAAACTATTAATAGGAAAAATTATGATAAGATTATTGCAATAGATGCATGTCTCAGTAACAAAAAAAATCAGGGGATAATTGAGATAAGAGAAGGATCTATAACTCCGGGAAAGGGAATCGGCAAGCTGCTTCCTGAGATAGGGAATATTTCCATAATAGGGGTAGTAGATTCCAGCGAAAGGGATTTTCACGATCTGGTTCAGGACACACGTCTTTCCCTGATTTATGAAATGTCTGAAATAATATGTGAAGGAATTATTACGGCAATAAATATGGTTTCTGTAACAGGGTTCAAAGAACAGGCATCAATGAGCAGCATATAACAAAGCGGAACGTTAATTCCGCTTTTTTCAGTTAGAACTCTTTACTTTTTTAGTTATTTAATGCTTTCACAGCAGCTTTTAACTGCAGGTCATCAATATTTTCCAAAGAATGATTTACCAGGGCGTTGTACAATGTGTTCTGGGTTGCTATATCTATTGTTCCATATGGAAACAGAAAATTGTCGTTTTGGAACTTAATCACCTGTTCAAAGGTTTTCTTATCATAAACACCATCCGGTTCGTCAACGTCATATCCCAGTGAATGAAGAATCATTTCGGCAGAAAGTACATCAAGACTCACATTGCCTAATCCTGGCTTATTTGTCTTACTGAATTCAGGATATTTTGAAATATCAATCCTTTCATTTTCTACAATTATATCAGGAGTAATTCCGATTTTATGTACCGGAGTTTTATTAACAGAGAAGTACTCTGCAGTTGTAAACTTTATTCCGCTGCCGTCAACTAATGAATAAACCGATTGAACTATACCTTTTCCAAAGGATTTAGTACCTACAATAACTCCCTCGTTCTTGTATTTTACAGCTCCTGCAAATATTTCCGTGGCACTTGCACTACCTTCATTTATCAAGACTGCAATTTTATATTTCTGTTCTTTTAATTTGCTTTCAAAAACCTCTTCCTTGCCTGTTGCATAATCAACATATACTATCGGACCTTCAGTAACAAATAAATTCAGCATATCAACAGCTGACTGCAAACTTCCGCCGCCGTTGTTTCGCACATCAATTACTATTTTCTTAACATTCTGTTTATCAAACTCGGCAAGTTCCTTTTTGACCAGCTCCACTGTGTTGTCATAAAAATTAGTCACCCTTAAGTAACCTATATTGTTTTCTAAAATTTTACCATCAACAATGCTTGTAACTATTGGCTTTCTTACTATATCAAAAGACAAGGTTTCTTTTCCGCGTATAACACCTATCTTCACCGGTGTGCCTTCCTTGCCCTTGATAAGCAGTGTAGCCTGTGATGCAGTCAAACCTGTAATGTCTGCACCGTCAACATATTTTATTATGTCACGGGATTTTATTCCTGCCTCAAGTGCCGGTGATTCGGGAAGGGGGGTCACAACAATAATCTGTCCGTTTGATTCTGTTATTTCAACGCCTATACCGATGAATTTGCCTGCTGATTCTTCAAGTATTTCCTGGTATTCCTCAGGTGTGTAATATACGCTGTATTCATCCAGAACGCTGAAAAAGCCATCATAAAGACCGTTCATGACTTGATCCTGATCTACTTCGTATTGATAATTATTGATTACAAGGGAAATGATATTTTTCATAAAATTAATATCACTGTCAAACTTGTCACTATCAAAGTCAGCTCCAAAAGCTGTCAAGGTGAATGAAGACATAATCATTACAACTGCCAGTATTAAACAAAGTTTTCTTTTCATGGTACACCTCTTTTCTAAGTATGTTACAACATAAGTATATTTCAAAAATAGAAAAGTGTAAAGAGGTTGTTAAATTTAAATTGGATAATAATTTGGAAATAATTTTTAAATATTTTGACTTTATACGGCTTTTGGGGTAGAATATTATAATTAGAAATGATAAAAACGAGGGAATAATGAACAGAAACAATAAAACATCAAGCATTACAGAAGCGGCGATGATAGCAGGAATTTTAGTTATTATAGCATTTTTGTCGTCATTTATTTCAATGGCAACGCTTTTTTATCCTACGCCGGCAATTATACTTGCAAAAAGAAGGGGAATAAAATATACAGGACTTTCACTATTAGCAGCAGATATTATAATTTCAATTCTTTTGGGAGCTACCACGGGTTTTATGTACTTCATACTGTATACACCTTTTTCTTTGGCATTGGCATATGGGGCATATAGGGATGAAAGCGCAAATAAAACATTGCTTTACGGCACCGCTGCATACATGATTTCATTTGTTGTACTGATATTGTCTATGAATGCATTTATGGGAATAAATTTTGTAGAGCAGCTTAAAACTACATATATGGAAAGCTATTCAATGGCAGAAGAAATGCTTTCTAACATACCACAGGGATTGAATGCCCAGGATGTTGACAGCGCCTTGGAGAATATGAAGATTTTCCGGGATACGTCTAATTATATTATTACTAATTTGTTTCCTGCTATGGTAGTTATGGTTTCCGTAATTGCTTCTTATGTAAATTATCTTATAGCGGTAAAGTTTTCAAAAAGATTTTCTATAAATATTAATAAGTTTGTCAGCATGAGTCATTTTTCGTTTCCAAGAACATTTATGATTGCAATGGCAGCCTTGCTTTTAATTTCTTACCTGCTTGGTGGATTGGGTGTAAATGTGAGCGTAATACAGCTCAATTTATTTAGTTTGGTTTTCCTGGCTATGGTTTTACAAGGTATCGCAGTAGTTAAGTTTTTTTTGGAAAAAAGTCAGATGAAAAAGTCATTAAAGACACTGACAATGTTTATTATAATTTATATTGCACTTTTTTCCGGAATGGTTTTAGTCGTTGCTATTTTAGGGCTTATTGATTTATCAATAGATTTAAGAAAAATTAACAGAGCAGTATAAACGATGGAGGTAATGATTTGAAAACAACTCCTAAATTTTTAAAGGATGACAGTATAATTTATTTTGCGTTAAACATTTTTCTGATTGTGATTTTAATTATTGAAAATCTGTATGTATATGCTGCAATTTCAGGATTGATCTTGATTATTGTTGCTGTGTTTACCTTAAGGAGACAAATACAAAGAGAAAAGGAACTGAAAAATTACATAATAAATTACACTAAAAATATAGAAAGCTTATCTGTTAATTCCTTTTACTATTCTCCCATGCCCATAAGTATAATGGATATTAACGGGAAAATTTACTGGTTCAACAACAAGTTCAGGGAGCTTGTGGGAGATGAGGCAGAAAATATTGAAAACATAGAGGAGTTTATCCCCGATTTTTCTTTAAAAGGCTTTTCGGATAATAAGGAAGGCACATTAAATAACATTGAGATAACAGATTCAGGAAAGACATTTAACATAATGTACTATAGGCTGGAAGAAGGAAGGTTTGGAAACGATAGTTCTTATGTGTGCTACTGGAACGAAAATACCGCATTTGCAAACTTAAAGACCAAGTACAATGATGAACGTCCCGTATCAATGCTTGTTCAAATAGATAATTACGATGAAATATCAGAAAAGTTAGATAAGGGTGAAAAATCCGCCATGACTGCGGAGGTTGAAAAGATACTGGACAGATATGCTTCTGAAATGAACGGTTTTGTTTTAAGGTACGATACAGCGAAGTTTCTCATGATGATTGAAAACAAGTTCCTGGAAATTTTGGAAGCCAAGAAATTTTCCATGCTTGAAGATGTCAGGGCTCTTAAGGGAAGCAGTGAATTCAGTTTTACACTGAGCATAGGAACGGGCGTACTTGCAAAAAACCTTACCCAGCTTCTTGAATACTCAAAGGGAGCATTGGATGTCGCTCTTGGAAGAGGCGGGGATCAGGCTGTGGTAAAAAGGATCAATTCAGTTAAGTTCTATGGCGGAAGAAGCAAGGCAGTTGAAAAGAGAACCAAAGTAAAAGCCAGAATTATTTCTTATGCTCTGAGACAAATAATAGACCAGAGTTCCAATGTAATAATCATGGGACACAGGGTAGGTGACATGGACAGCCTTGGATCATCTATAGGTCTTTATGCTATTGCAAGAAGCAGAGGAAAAAATTCATATATCGTTTTAAATACTGTGAATTATGCTTTGAAAAATATGTATGAAAGAATGAAAAAAGAAGAAAGCCATTATACAGAAGCCTTAATAAGCACTGAAGAGGCATTAAACTTAATCGACCAAAATACGTTGGTTGTGGTTCTGGATACTCATAGACCAAGCTATACGGAAGCCCCGGAGATTTTAAGCAAGGCGGAAAAAGTTGTATTGATTGACCACCACAGGAGGAGCGAAGAATATATTGAAAATCCGCTTCTGGATTATGTTGAACCCTATGCGTCATCCACCTGTGAGTTGGTGTCAGAGATTGTTCAATACATGGAGGAACATATTAAGCTTACAAAATTTGAAGCGGACGCACTTCTGTCAGGAATAGTCCTTGATACAAATTCCTTTACATTTAAGACAGGTGTGAGAACATTTGAAGCAGCATCATTTTTAAGGAGAAATGGTGCTGATACCACAGATGTCAAGGAGCTGTTTAATGAAAGCCTGGATTCTATGAAAAAGAAAACTGAAATAATTGAAAGGTCTGAAATAGTGTTTGGAGATGCCGCAGTATCATATATTGACGAAATTTCAGACGATTCAAATGTAATAGCAGCGCAAAGTGCGGATGAGCTGCTTACAATCAAGGATGTCAAAATGAGCTTCGTACTGGTAAGAAACAGTGATTACATAAACATAAGCGCCAGATCTACAGGCTCCGTAAATGTACAGGTAATTATGGAGTACTTAGGCGGCGGAGGGCATTTGAATATGGCGGGTGCCCAGGTTCAAACACAAGATATGGATGAAGCAAAATCCAAGCTGTATGAAGCAATATCTCATTACAAGAAGGAGAATGAAAGTTTATGAAAGTAATATTGTTGGAAGATGTTAAAAATGTGGGCAAAAAAGGAACCATTATAAATGCAAAGGATGGTTATGCAAGAAACTTTTTATTCCCTAAAAATTTAGCTATAGAAGCAACAGCTGTAAATTTAAAAAATTTGGAAACTGCACAGAAACAAAAAGAAGAAAAAGAAAAAGAAGTATATGTCGAAGCAAAAAAACTGGAAGAAGAGCTTATGAAATTAACCGTTGTCATCAAGACGAAGACAGGAGAAAACGGAAAGCTTTTCGGTGCGGTAACAACAAAGGAAATTGCTGAAAACATTGAAAAGGAACATGGTTTTGCCATTGATAAAAAGAAGTATGAAATGGATCCTATTAAATCAGTTGGAGAGTATTTTGTTAAAATAAGGCTTCATCCGCAGGTGAATGCACAGGTAAAGGTTATAGTAACGGAAAAGTGATGAGGATACTATGTCTGATATAATTAATTTAGGTAAAGTACCGCCGCATAGCGCTGAGGCAGAACAGACAGTTCTTGCCTCTGCTTTAATTGACCATATTGCTGTTGAAAAAATCGTTAATTTGTTAAATGCCGACGACTTTTATTTTGAGGCAAACAAGGAGATTTTTGATTCCATCAGACAGGTTCATATTGAAAATATACCTGTTGATGCGGTAACGGTAACTGAAGAGCTAAAAAAAAGAGGCAAGGTTGATTATATAGGCGGCTATGAATATCTGGCAAAATTAACTGACAATATTATAACCTCTAAAAATGTTGAAGCTTATTGCAATATTATTCGGGAAAAAGCCACATTGAGACGCCTCATTATGGCTTCCAATGAAATAATAGAAAAAGGCTACAATGAAAATGATGATGTTCAGAAAATAATTGAGCTTGCCGAGTCCAGGATCTTTTCAATATCCCAGAACAGAAGTGTCAATTCGTTTTCTGAAATCAAGGATGTACTCATGGACTTGTTTAACACTCTTGAGGAAAGAGCCATGAACAGGGGGAGCATAACAGGGCTTACGACGGGCTATGATGATTTGGACCGCATGACCTCAGGACTTCAAAAATCTGACCTTATACTTCTGGCTGCCAGACCTTCCATGGGAAAGACGGCTCTGGCACTGAATATTTCTATGAATGCCGTAAAGACAGGAGCATCTGTTGCTTTATTCAGTCTTGAAATGTCAAAGGAACAATATGTGCAGAGAATCCTAAGCATGGAGTCCATGGTTGATAGCTCAAAGCTCAGGACAGGCAATCTGGATGATGATGATTGGACAAGACTTATTTCAACTATGAGCACAATTTCCAATTACAATGTTTTTATTGATGACACGGCTGCAATATCAGTCTTTGAAATAATGTCAAAATGCAGGCGGCTTAAAATGGAAAAGGGACTGGATTTAATTGTAGTAGATTACCTTCAGCTCATGTCTGACGGCACTAATACATCCAACAGACAGCAGGAGATTTCCAACATATCTCGTGGATTAAAAGCACTGGCAAGAGAAATGGACTGCCCTGTGCTGGCACTATCCCAGCTTTCACGTGCTCCTGAGCTTCGTCAGGATCACAGACCCATCATGTCTGACCTGCGAGAGTCTGGAGCAATAGAACAGGATGCAGACATTGCAATGATGTTGTACAGAGATGAATATTACTACAAGGAAGAATCTGAAAAAAAAGGCATTACCGATGTAATAATTGCCAAGCAAAGAAACGGTCCGGTGGGAACAGTTGAACTTGCATGGGTTAGTCAGTACACAAAATTCGGAAACATTCAAAAATAAAGGACACAGGGACGTTTCACCTGTCCTTTTTTGTTCTGCAGGCAAGTTTGATATATTATGGATAAGGCAAGGCGGAATTTGAAGGATTTTTTGGAAAGAGATGAGCGATACGGCAGCTAAAATTAGGAATTGGGTGTGCTGACAGTCTAACAGCTTCATTTCACTTTTTATGGGATAATTTCCCTTCTCATTATATAAATCATACATTTACGGACAAGTGTTTTAGCACATTTCGTGCGATACATCACACTTATGTCAACTATTTTCTCATATAGTCTTGCCAGATACAAAAGTATTCTTAGCGGAATGTTGTTGCGTATTGTACTTTTATTTTTACAAGTACTACAAACTTGTTGTCTTTTTCATGAAATAATTTTACGAATACACCGCCTTTGTAAGCACTAACCCCATTTTTCTCAGAAAAATGGTTGGTAGGTCAACTGCAAAAAATTCCTAAATTATAAGACCATAGGGAGTAAATAAATTGGGAAATTTACATGTGATATTTTGCTTGTTATCGTTTCATTTATATAATTCTCCTGATTTTTACTCAATGATATATCGTAGAGTCCTTTTCATTTATATTAATTTCATAAGTGAATATTTTTAATAATTTTTATTGGGAATACTATCCAATAGATACTTATAAATTTTGGGAAAAGTATTCAACATTATTGTAAGAAGAATAATAGTCTAATGCAAAATTATAAAAATCCTGCATTGACGTATACATAATACGTCCGCTCTTCCAGGCAATGTAAATAGAGCGTTTAATATCAGGGTAGTCTATATCCAGTGCAACGATATCCGGGTTAGGAGCAATCAAAGAGGAGCGCTTAGTAGTAAGTGAAACTCCATAATTGTTTGTTACCATAGCTTCACGTAAAGAGTAGTCACATTCAAGTGCGACTATAGGTACAAATCCTGATAAATTAAATAGGAAGTTGTTAAATTTTTGAAGAGATGAATTATAAGGCAACATAATAAATTTCTCGTTTTTTGCATCAACAAGATTAATACAATTTTTATTTGCAAGATGATTTTTGGGGTTGACCATTAGAACCATTTTGTCTTCATAGAGCGAAGTATAAGAAATCATATCACTGAAATGGTCAAGTGCACCTATATAAAAATCAATCTCTCCTAACGTGAGGTATTTAGCAGCCTCTGAACTTTCAATTGAAATTTGAGAAATAGATATATCGGGATTATTGCACGAAAAAGCGTCAATAAGATCCTGCCATACATAAGGGCTTAAGAGCCCCATGCGTAATTCTTTTGATTTAGAATTTGCTGCTTTCTGTACTTCGCAGAGCCCATTGTTCAAATCTGAAAAAACCTTTTCAACATAATCAAGGTAAATCTCACCATATTGATTTAGCTTAATTGATCGACCGACACGGTCAAATAATTGAATTCCTATATCATCTTCAAGTTTTTTTATAGTCATACTTAGAGCCGGCTGTGAAATATGTAATTTTTCCGCGGTGCGTGAAACGTGTTGTTCATATGCCAGTTCTCGAAAATACTGTAATTGTAAGAGAAACATACTTTAACTCATTCCTTTCGCTTATTTTAGAATACAGATAAGTATAATTATGATTTATAAGTTTGAATTTATAGATATATATTAAATTATATATTTTTAATTATTGAAAGTCAATATTATAATGATAGTAAGTTAAGTTTTCTTAAAAGGGATAAAATGAATTATGTGTTGTTATTCTGATACCAAACGAGAATTTTTACTCGCAAACGTTACCTAAAAATTTAATATCTGTAGGGTTTAGAATAACAACATATTTACATTCTTATCTACCAATAAGGAGACTTTAAGCTTAAAAAAATAAGGAGATGGTATTAATGAAATTTGGGGTTTTAAAAGATACTAAAGAAGGGGAATTCAGAGTTGTTTGCACACCAATTGAAGTAAAAAGTATTTTAGCATCAGGACATGAAGTGTTTGTACAACATGATTGTGGTAAGATGGCTGGTTTTCCAGATTTCAAATATGAAGAAGCCGGCGCAAAGATTGTAAAAACGGCAGAAGAAATTTATAAAAATTGTCATATGATTGCAAAGGTTAAAGAATTTACTCAGTATGAATATAATTTAATCCGTGAAGATCAGATAATTTTAGGATGTATACACCCTGCAGGTAACCCTGAAGAAGTTGAGGCCATATTGAGAAGCAAATGTATTGCTTTTACAGCGGAGGATTCTCACCGTTATGGTTCACCAAATTGTGAAGCTGCCGGTAAGCAGGGGGCATTGTTTGGGTTGGAGTCAATGTTGACTATTAACGGCGGAAAGGGCAAATATGTTGGAGGCTTTGCAGGAGCTCCAGGTATGAATGTTCTTATTTTAGGAGGAGGTACTGTTGGACAAGGTGCATTGCAGGTATTGTATTCGCTTGGTGCTGATGTTACGGTTATGGATATTAACGTTGGAATTTTACGACAGTTAAGCTATCAGTATAATGGACATATTAATACTTCGTTTTGTACAAAGGAGACAATAGAGAATTTGTTACCACATACTGATATGGTTCTGAATTGCGTTAAATGGCCAAAGGAGAGCAAGAATTTTTTGATTGACAAGGAAATGCTAAAACTTATGGAGCCAGGCTCAGTATTGGTTGATATCAGTAACGATAATCCAGGAGCAATTGAATCCAGTCATGAGACTCACCATAACAACCCACGTTATAATGTAAATGGAGTAGTGCATTATTGTGTAAGCAATATTCCCGGGGCTGTAGCTAATTCTACCTCTATTGCTTATGCAGCGGAAATGTTACCGATGATTTTAAATATTCTTAACCTTGGTGTGAAAGAAGCTTGTATTCGGGATGGATTTTATCGAAGAAGCTTAACTGCTTACAAAGGGTTGCTTACTCATGAAGAAACAAGTTGCGTTCAAGAGCGTCCGTGGATCAGACCTGAAGAAGCTCTTAAAATTACGGATCAAAATCTGAATTTTGCACCACCCGCAACTGTTACCAGAAGCGTCAATTTTTATAAGCAATAGGGAAGGAGGTAAGAGTATATTATGCCAGTACCACTGGCAACAATAATTATCAGAGGAGAGAGAACATAATGGATGACGATAAAAATATTAGATTAGGGATTGATGTAGGTGGAACCAATACAGATATTTGTGCAATAAATGAAAAAACCGGGAAGCTTATGACTTATAAGCTGCCTTCATCTAATAATGATCAATCTGTTGCTGTTTTAGACGGTATAAGAGAAATTGTAGAAAGTAATGACTTGCCTTATTCGTCAGTAAGTAGATTTATACATGGAACTACAGCTGCTACAAATGCGATTCTTGAAATGAGAGGGGGTAAGACTGCTTTAATAACTACTGAGGGTTTTAGAGATCTGCTGGAAATTGGGAGGCAGAAAAGACCGGATTTATACGACCTGCAGATTGATAAGAAACCTGTTCTGATACCAAGATATCTAAGATTTGAGGTTAGTGAAAGAATTGATTATGTAGGAAATGTAGTTTCTGAATTGAAAGAAGAGGAGTTAGAAAGATTGGCAAATTATTTGAATAATATAGGAGTTAATGCATTAGCAATCGTTTTTCTTAATTCCTTTGTAAATCCAATTCATGAAAATATGGCTAAACGAGTTATAGGTAAATTATGTCCTGAAATTTTTATTTCAATATCCAGTGAGGTTTCAAATCAGTTCAGAGAGTATGAGAGAATGTGTGGAACTGCAATAAATTCATTTGTAGGGACAGAAGTACAAAGGTATCTGGAACATCTAGAATCTGCTGTTAATGATGTAGGAATCAGCAAAGTTTATATAAATCATTCTAACGGTGGAATAATGTCGGTTCATGAGGCGTCAAATTTTCCGGTAAAAACTGCATTGTCAGGACCGGCAGCAGGTGTAATAGGGACACACTTTGTTACAGAACTTATTGGAGTTTCTAATGCAATTACAATAGATATTGGAGGAACAAGTACGGATATAAGCTTGATTGTGGATGGAGAGCTCATAAGTTCAAAGGACAGAGAGATTTCAGGCTATCCTGTGAGGATTCCTTCTTTGGATATAACAACAATAGGTGCCGGAGGAGGAAGTATAGCATGGGTAGATAGTGGTGGAGCCTTAAAAGTGGGGCCGCAAAGTGCAGGGGCTGAACCTGGACCAGCATGTTATGGAAAGGGAGGAAGAAATGCAGCAATAACAGATGCCAGAGTGGTTTTAGGACATTTAAACCAAAAAGAATTGCTTGCGGGAAGATTGCCTATAGATGCAGATAAATCATTTGAAGCAGTAAAGATCATAGGCGACAAGCTGAATATGGAACTTTATGAGACTGCCAGGGGTATAATAACTGTTGGAAATTCAAATATTGTCAGGGAAGTTAAAAAGGTTACTGTTGAAAAGGGTTATAATCCCGAAGATTTTGACATGGTTGCATTTGGAGGTGCCGGACCTTTGCATGCTGCAGAGCTTATGAGGGAACTGAATATTAGGAAGGCTATTATACCCAGAACACCGGGGCTATTGGCAGCATATGGACTGCTTACGGAGGATGTGCGCAAAGACTTTGTAAGGACAAATGTAATTAATATTGATAAAACAGATTTTAAATCCATTTATGAAATATTCAATGAATTGAAGTCACAGGCTGAAGATTGGTTTGACTTTGAAAAAATACCATCTTCAAGGAGAGTAGTAAGATTATTTCTGGATATGCGCTACCTTGGCCAAAATTATGAAATTGAGGTTGAGTATGATGAAGATAGCATTAAGAATAATGAAGATTTAATAAACGCCTTTAACACCAAATATAAAAAAATATATTTATATTGCTATGATGATCCTATACAGATAATAAACTTTAATCTTACTGCTGTAGGAACCATAAATAAACCCAATATTGTTAAAGGAAAAATATCTGGTGAAGATGCTTCGAAAGCGGTTATAGGAGAGAGAAAAGTATCGACTGATAATAACGGTTTTGAAAAATATAAACTATATGACAGAGATAAACTTGAACCTGGAAATGTGGTTGTCGGACCTGCAATTATTGAGCAGATGGATTCCACTACCATAATATTGTCAGGGCAGTCTGGCAAAGTAGATGAATATTATAATATAGCTATAGAAAACGATATATAAATTTTGAATTTGGAGGACAGAAATGAAAAAAATGACACCTGTACTATTGGAAGTAACCGGGAATGCATTGCTGTCTATAGCTGAACAAATGGGCGTAATGCTGACTAAGACAGGATACAGTACAAATATTAAGGAAAGAAAAGATTTATCAGTAGGAATATTTACTTCTAAAGGTAAATTGCTTGCATTGGCTCAGCACATACCTATCCATTTTAGCTCACTGTTCAGTGCGGTGGAAGGAGTGTTAAAAAAATGGGATATTTCAGAAATATATGAAGGGGATGTCTTTATAGCTAATGATCCATACAGCGGAGGAGGTTCACATCTTCCAGATCTTGTATTAGTCAAACCTGTTTTTTATGAAGATGAGCTTGTAGCTTTTGTTGTTAATATTGGACATCATGCAGACAGGTCAAGACGAGGTCCTACAATTTTTGACGAAGGGTTAAGAATACCAATCGTTAAATTATACGAAAAGAGTCAGCTTGTAAAGGATATATATGACCTTATACTTTTAAACTATCAGTTAAAAGAAGAAAGAGTAGGTGACCTCAGAGCACAGCAAATTACAAATCAGTTCGGAGAAAAGAAAGTTATAGAATTGTGTGATAAGCTTGGATTAGAGACCTATAACAATTTTTGTGAAGAATGGCTGAAATATGGAGAAAGGAAAGCTAAGACTGCGATATCAATGCTTCCGGACGGAGAGTATGAGTTTGAAGATTACATGGATAGCGACGGTTGCGGTAACGTAGATATCCCAATAAAAGTAAAGGTAATTATAAAAGGAGATAAGATCTGTTTTGATTTTACAGGTAGTAGCAGGCAAGTTGAAGGACCATATAATTGTGTTAAATGTGCATTGCTTGCAACAGTTTATTACTCTGTAAAAGCACTGATAGATCATACAATACCGGCAAATTCAGGATATTTTGACAGTATTGAAGTTAATGCCCCGGAAGGTACTATAGTAAATGCGGTAGAGCCTGCACCTACATTTGACAGGGAAACTACTTCTCAAAGAATTGCAGATGTAATATTCGGTGCATTTTCAAAAATTGATCCAAAAAAAGTAATTGCTGCCGGCAATGGTTCTGTTTCATTTTTCAGTTTTTCGGGTTTCAACAGGCGCATAAACAAGCCATATGTATATGTTGAAACAATAGGAGGCGGGTCAGGCGCAAGGTATAATAAAGATGGACTCGATGCGGTTCAGGTTCATATGACAAATAGCTCAAATCTGCCGGTAGAGGCTCTTGAGATGGAATATCCACTGAGAGTTGAAAAATATGAGCTATGTGAGGATAGTGGAGGAGCAGGTAAATATAGAGGAGGATTAGGTATAAACAGAACAATAAGGATACTTGGAGATAGTCAGGACACTACGTTGATTGCAGCTACTGAAAGAATAAAAAGAAAACCATGGGGACTTTGCGAAGGAATGTCTGGAGCGACTGCAGAACTGAATATAATAAGGAATGGGGAAAAAATTAATGAGGAGGGTAAGGTAAGGAACTTTAAATTAGAAGAAGGTGATATAGTTGAGTTAAAAACAGCGGGCGCCGGAGGCTATGGCAATCCATTGGAAAGAGGCAGAGAACATGTCATGAATGATTTTCGCGAAGGAAAAGTTACCAAAGAGCATTTAAAAGACTATGGATTTGAAATATGATATAGGCACGGTTAGTCAGAATTCTGACTAACCAAACCTTATTAAAAAAATTACGTACTTAAATTATGATGCAGTGGAAATTTAAAATAATAATAAGGAAGGATAAATTATAATGGAAAATACTTATAAAAAAAGGGTAAGTTTTTCGGTAGCATTGATTACGTTGTTAGCAATCGTTGCCATAATGTTTGTTGGTGTAGGTTTTATGAAAATTGCAACAATAGCACTGTTTGCAATTATAATAGTATTATTATCTATAATCGCCTTGCTTAATGGATATAAAATGGAGGAAGTTGAAGAGGCTATGCTTACAGGATGTAAGAAATCCTCCCTGGTTGTTATGATATTGATTGCTGTGGGTATGGTAGTTGGAACATGGATTGTTTCGGGTGTTGTACCATCGATTATATATTATGGACTTAAGATTCTCTCACCTAAGTTTTTTCTGGTATTAGGCTTTATAATAATCAGCTTGGTCTCGTTTTTTACAGGAAGTACCTATACAGCAGTAGCAACACTTGGTGTGGCTTTTATGGGGATAGGTTATGGTATGGGGATAAATTCGTCATTAACGGCTGGAATGATTGTATCAGGTTCCATTGTTGGTGACAAAATGTCTCCTTTTTCTGAAACGTCAAATATGGCGGCTGCGATAGCTGGAACGGATATTTTTACGCATCTGCGTTCATGTCTTTACACCGTAATACCGGCAAGTTTAATAAGTGCTGTTTTATACACGGTATTAGGATTAAAATATGGTGGCTCAAGTATTAATATGGAAAACATCAACACAATTACATTCGCAATAGAAAATAACTTTACTTTATCGCCAATTTTAATCCTTATTCCCATACTGACAATAGCATTAGCGATTAAGAAGGTTCCACCTACACTTGCTGTTTTGCTTGGAGCCTTATTTGGACTAATTGCATCGTTTATTTTTCAAAGACAATTTGGATTTGCTACTATTGTGAATTCCTTATCATCTGGTTTTAACTTTGACTTTGGCAATGAAGTGGTAAATAAGCTGTTAAATAAAGGAGGCGTGTCAAGCATGATGTCAACAATATGTTTGGCGATAATGGCTATGTCATTTGGGGAACTGTTACAGATGATGGGCGTTTTAGAGGTTCTTTTGAGTAAAATACAAAATGCAATAAATTCTGCAAGAAATTTAGTAATTGCAACGCTTATTACTGCCTTACTGACAGTTATGTTTACTGCAAGCCAATATATGGGTATAATTTTGCCTGGAGAATTTTTTAAAAACTCATATAAAAGGTTAAAGATTGAACCTTATGTTCTTTCAAGGACATTGGAAGATGGAGGAACTATATTTTCTTATCTGGTGCCATGGTCTGCGGCATCAATATATGTATCAGGAGTACTGGATATACCTACGTTATCTTCAATTCCATATTCGTTCTTACCGATACTATGTCCACTGCTGGCGATTGTATATGCAATAACAGGATTCGCAATTTTTAAAGAAGAAGGACCACAACTTAAGGGACTAAAAGCTGAAAACAAGTAAAGTAAGGTATTTAAAATATTTAATTGGATAAAGGAACTGTTCTGTACAGAACAGCTCCTTTATATTTTTGCTTTTCCACCGTCTACACCATTCTTGCAATTATCATTTTACTTCCGGGGGTCAGAGCATTGTCTTCAGGGATTTCATTTAACTCTTTTAGGTAGCTGATTGAAACATTGTAGTTTTTAGCAATATCCCATATGTTTTCTCCGGGTTGAACAACTCTGAATATCAAGCTTGGCATTTTGCTTCTGTCAATGGGACCGGCTTCGGTGATGTTTGCGATAACTGAAATTTCATCGTTGCTTCTCAGCTTCATGGCTACGTTAATATCACAGTTAACAATTACCGAATTGCTTCCCTTTCTGTAGGCACCGCACTTGGTAATTTTAATATCAGAAGAAATATCATCAGTCAGCTCATCATTTTTTAAATCAATTGATGCCGTAAAGGGAAGGGATGCATATGCCTTGTCGATTTTATTGATTTCTCCGTTTAAATACAGCAGATTAACATCCAGGAAACCGTCAATTACATATTTGTCGTCAAAAGTCCTTTTTTCAGAAACTTTAGGACTTATATCCACTGTATATATGTCCTTTATTGCACCTGAAACCACATCAAAATTGTTTTCATATTTAACAGTTTTGTTAACAATATTTTTCAATGATGTTAAATTTATGCTGCCTGCCTTAAGGTCAAGCATACACTCTGTAGAATAGCAGTCAGTAATTATATTTTTTTCAACAGTGTCATACAAAGAAGCATTAACAGTAAAGGGAAGATTAAATTCTATAAGTTTTTTCTCGTTGTCATAATTTTCAGCAATATTGTAGGTCATTTCATTTATTGCAACATTGATATCTTTCAGCATGTCATCATTTGAGTTTTTTACTTCAAGGTAATGTGTGAAAGGGAATTCTTCTGAAACATATCCTGTTGTATTCAAAGTGTTGTTTTCAGTGTACAGGAATCCTACTTTGCAGGTTCCTTCAATAAGCATTTTTTCGTCCAATGCATCAATATTTGTAATGAAAATCTCCGATTCTGCTTTTAGTATGCCGGCTATTTCATCAGAACCTTTATTCAATTCTACAGCATCATTTATGTTTACTTCCTCTGATAATACGGTTACCTCGTCAGTGTATTTTATGTTTTTTGTTTTTGCCTGAAAGCTTCCGTCGGATTCAAGGCTGGAGACAAAGTCAACGGGGTGCTTATTTATAACATCAACATCAAGTAATATAACTGACTTCATTAGGTAGCTTTTTTCACTAAGCTGTTCTGCTTCTATGTAATCAATGTAAGCATTAGCTTGTGCTTCCATTCCAATTTTGGCTCCTTCTACAGGCATCTCTTCTGTAAAGTGTAGTTTGTCTGATAAAGAGCTTACCATTATTTCTTCATCATTGGAGCGGTATATAATGTTGTAGGTTAAGGTTCCATCTACAGTGACAGTATCTTCTTTTACCTCAGTGTCATTTATTTTCACCTTGCCTTCTGTTGATATGATCTTTTCTATATCCGGAGTGCTGTCAGAAAGCGAAAACTCGTTTTCCAATAAAACTTCAGTGGAGCTTGAATTAATAATTTCATTAATATTAAAAGTATCGCTAATTAATTTAAACAAATTAAATCCTCCTTTAAGAAACAGTTAGAATTCATTCTTTTATAAATGTATATGCATAATAAGCTTCCATAGTACAACTTATGCTAAAAAATTTTAAAAAGTCATTGACCTTTTTCTTTTTTTAATATAAAATTGGTTAGTAAATTATTAATTGCCGGATTGTTGTTTTAAAAATTAAAATTCTTAAAACTATATATTTTAAAAAACAATAGAGACTAAAAAAAAAACCCCTTTTTTGTCTCTGTTTTTTATGTTTAGGTATTGGTCAGAATTATTAATTAAAACCAATTAAAGTAGTTAATATATAAAAAACGGTATAAGGATTAGGAATTACAGGAGGAAGAAATGCCAAAATATATTTTTGTAACAGGAGGAGTCGTATCTTCATTAGGTAAGGGAATAACGGCGGCATCATTGGGAAGACTGCTCAAAGCAAGAGGATTAAAGGTAACTCTTCAAAAATTTGACCCATACCTGAATGTTGACCCAGGAACAATGAGCCCTTATCAGCATGGTGAGGTTTATGTTACAGACGACGGTGCCGAAACTGACCTGGATTTGGGACACTATGAGAGAATAGTTGATATAGATTTGTCTAAATATTCAAGTATCACATCAGGTAAGATTTACTGGTCGGTTTTAAATAAGGAAAGAAGAGGAGATTACCTGGGTGGGACTGTACAGGTAATTCCCCATATAACAAATGAAATTAAGCATATGCTAAAGAGAATTACCACGGTCAGCGATGTGGATGTGGTTATTACGGAAATAGGTGGCACAGTAGGCGATATTGAAAGTCAGCCGTTTCTGGAAGCAATTCGCCAGATTCGTTATGAAGTGGGAAGAGAAAATGTAATGTACATACACGTTACTTTGCTCCCATATTTATCAAAGGCAGGAGAATTAAAAACAAAACCCACGCAGCACAGCGTTAAGGAGCTGTTAAGTATAGGAATTCAGCCGGATGTCCTGGTATGCAGAACTGAAAAGGAAATAAGTATGGATTTAAAATCCAAGATCGCTTTGTTCTGTAATGTGGAAGTACAAAATGTAATTCAAAATCTTGATGCAGATTCTTTGTATGATATACCGTTATTGTTAGAAAAGGAAGGGTTAGCTAAAATTGTATGCGATCATTTCGATTTGAAATGTAATGAACCTGATTTATCAGAGTGGAAGGACATGGTTGAACGTTCAAAGAACCCTTCACATCATGTAAAAATAGCACTTGTAGGTAAATATGTTGAGCTTAGAGATGCATATCTTTCAGTTGCGGAAGCATTGAAGCATGCAGGTATAGATAACTCGGCAGATGTTGAAATCATCTGGGTGCATTCTGAGGAAGTAAACGAGGATAATTACAGGAAGATACTTGGGAGCTGTGACGGAATATTGGTTCCCGGAGGCTTTGGTGACAGAGGAATCGAGGGCAAAGTACTGGCTGCCAGGTATGCCAGGGAAAACAAAGTGCCATTTTTGGGAATATGCCTGGGAATGCAGATGGCAGTAGTTGAATTTGCCAGAAATGTATTGCAGTACAGTGATGCAGACAGCACTGAATTTAACCGGGATACAAACCATCCACTGATTGATATCATGAATGACCAGAAGAATGTGGAAAATAAAGGCGGAACAATGAGGCTGGGCAGTTATCCTTGCAAACTGATAGAGGGAACGAAAGCCAGTGAAGCTTATGACGGAGCTAAGATGATAAATGAAAGGCATAGGCATAGATATGAATTTAACAACGGATTCAGAGATGTTTGTGAAGAAAACGGACTTATTATTTCCGGAACATCTCCTGACAACAGACTTGTAGAAATTGTGGAGCTTAAGGATCATCCATGGTTTGTTGCTGCTCAGTTCCATCCGGAATTTAAATCAAGACCCACAAGAAGCCATCCTTTATTTAAAGGTCTTATAAAAGCATCTGTGAAAAATAAAAAGCATTAATAAAACAAGAATTCAGGCGTTTTGAGGCCTGAATTTTTGTTTATAAAGTGAAGAATTAGGAAGCATAATTTGATAAAAACGTATGTATCAGCTTGGTTGATTTTTTTGCCGCAATTTGTACGAATGCAGGGAAATCCATATGAGCCGAACCGTCAGCTTTGTCGGAGATGGCTCGTACTATGCAGAAGTCCACATTGTTCAAATAGCAGACATGACCTATGGCTGCGCCCTCCATTTCAGTACATAGAGCGTTAAAATGCTTTACAATATAATCCCTTTTATCAGGGCTGCATATAAACTGGTCACCTGATGCGATAGTTCCAACAATTACATTTGTTCCTTCAATGGTTTTTGCTGATTTTTCTATTTGTTCAACCAATTTTCTTGAGCATGGAATATTGATTAAATTTACTCCCGATATGAGTCCTACAGGATCTCCTATACCTGAGGTGTCGAAATCGTGCTGTACAACGCTATCTGAAATTACAAGATCTGCAATATCCAACTTTGAACTTAGGCTGCCTGCAACACCGGTGTTGATTATTACAGTGGGGTTGTATTTCAATATCATTGTCTGGGCGCATACGGCGGCATGAACCTTTCCCACTCCGCACTTGGCTACAACAACACTTTTACCCTGCAAGGTTCCTTCATAGTAAGTTATTGAGCTTATTGTTTCTTTTTTTATATTTTCCATGGATTCAATCAGTTCTGAAACTTCTATATCCATTGCTCCTATTATTCCTGTTTTCATTGTTGTCCTCTTTCTTTTAATCTTTTATTATTTTATTATACAGATGTTTAAATGTCAATAGTTGGGGGATTCTTCTGGAGTATTAGCATAGCGACAGCGCAATTTTTTGATAATTGGAAATAAAGTTATACTTTTTCATTTTTTATGTTAAAATAATTATCAAAACAAGATAAGGTGAAGGTATGCACTATATATACATAATTGAATGCAGTGATGGTTCATTGTACACAGGTTATACTAACAATCTAAAAAAAAGAATAAAGGCACATAACGATAAAAAGGGTGCGAAATATACCAGAGGAAGGACTCCGGTTACGTTAAAGTATTTTGAGGAATTTGATAATAAGACTGATGCTATGAAAAGAGAAGCACAGATAAAAAATATGCGCAGAGAAAAGAAACTGGAATTATTAAAAGAAAGTAAAATTTGATTTGTATCATAAGTTAATATTTGATATAATTGAAATAATATAACTTTAGGAGATGTTCTATGGAAAATAATTTATTGGTTGACAGCTGTACGGACTTTTCACCGGAAACGAAAGGTATTCCAAGAATTCCGTTTAAAATACTTGTTGAAGATGAAGAAATTATAGATGAAAATTTAGATATTAATAGCCTTATAGAAAGTATGAAAAGTACCAAACAACAGATTAAGTCGGCGTGCGCTGCTCCAGAAGAGTTTATAAACAAGCTTATGGCAGAAGCGAATAATTTTATTGTTACAATTTCCAGCCAACTTAGCGGATCCTATAATAGTGCTATGGTAGCAATGGGATCATTTAAAGAAAAGTTTCCCGGAAGCTTCGTCCACGTCTTTGACACCAAGACTGCAAGCGCAGGTGAAACATTGGTGGCAATGAAGGTTAAACAACTGATTGAAGACAATCTAAATGCCTCAGAAGTAATTGAGCAGACAAATAAATATATATCAAAACTCAGGACATTTTTTATACTTGATTCTCTGGATAACCTGGCTAAAAACGGAAGAATTACAAATTTTAAGGCTATACTTGCAAATATTATGCACATTGTTCCCATTATGGGCGAGGATGGAAAAGGTAATATTGTACTGAAGGAACAGGTAAGAGGAAAGAAAAGAGCCTTTACAAGACTTGTTGATATGATTGAAGAATATAATATTGATTTTGAAAATACAATTTTGGGTATTACTCATGTTAATTGCCTTGAAAAGGCAGAAAATCTCCGTGATGAAATAAAAGCGCGATATCCTTTCAAGGATATTAAAATATTTGAATCATCGGGCTTAAGCACGGTTTATGCTGATGACGGAGGAATAGTTATAGCATTTTAGTTAAATGTTATAGAATTATACTTAGGGTTAATTAAGTAAGATAATTAGCTATAAGTTCAAATGCATATTAAACAGTGTTAAAAAATCTGAAAAGTGGGTATGAATAGTATATAATAATACTGGGAGGAAACTATGGAATACAAAGATCTAATTTCGAGAATGAAATCTGTAAGAAATTATAAAAAGGATGCCTTAAACGAGGATATTATAAAAAAGTTGGAGGATTATTCGGAAAAGAGTAAAAGGTTAGTTAAGGATATTAAAATAGAAGCAATGATAAAAAATAGGGATGAAGTTTATGACAGGCTGAAAAACATTGCCGGATACAATGACATAATGCTGGATGCTCCTCATTATTTGATATTTTTGTCTGAAGAAAAAGAGCATTATATTGAAAACACAGGTTATGCAGTGGAGGACATCAGGCTTAAGGCCTATGAGATGGGAGTTGGTTCCTGTTGGATTACAATAAATGACGGGGAATTAATTAAAGAAAAAATGAATATTAAATCAGATAAGAAGTTAACAGCACTAATATCTTTTGGCTTTGATGACAATAAGAATAAGGTTTTATATGAAAATAAAACTGAATATAATCCGTCTAAAGCCGTTGTGAATATAGTTGAAGATAATGTTTCCGAAAGACTTGGAATCAGTGATGTGGTTTATATGAAAAAATGGGGTGAAAATGCAGATCCGGATGAACTGGCAAGACTGGGTCTGCTGGAAGCATTTTTTTATGCAAGGCTGGCACCGTCTACAAAGAACAGGCAGCCATGGAGATTCATATATGATGACGGAACAGTGGTTCTTGCTTTGAGAAAAGATGAAAATATAAATGAATATGAAGAAAAAATTGATACAGGTATAGTAATGCTTTACTATGAACTTATTGTTGACAGCACATTGTTCAATATGGACTGGAAATTTGGCAGAACAGAAAATGACTATGAGATACCGTCAGATTATAGCATAGTGGCATACTGCATAAGCTAATCTATATGGTGCGGCATAATGTATTGGTGCAGGATGCCAAGCCGTCAGAAAGGAGAAGAATATGAAAATAATAATAGACAAAAATCTTTATGATTCAATGACTGATAAGTTCCCTGAAATTGAATTTTTTACAGAACATGAGCAGTGTCCGGATGCCGATGCTATTATCGGACATACAGAAGCCATGAAACCGGAAATTTTGGAGAAATTTCCAAAGCTCAGGTGGATTCAGCTTCCTAGTGCAGGATATGATATGATTGATGCTGATTATATCAGAAAAAGAGGAATAACACTGACAAATTCAAAGGACATTTTCTCAATACCAATAGCAGAGGATGTGGTATGTAAAATATTGATGCACAATACAAATGCATTTAAGTATCTGGAAAATAAAAGAACCCACACCTGGGACAGGAACTTGAAACGAACAGAACTTAAGGGTCAGACAATCGGTATTATTGGAACAGGATCAATTGCTACGGAAATCGCCGAAAGACTCAGGTCATTTGGTGTGAAAATACTTGGATATAAAAGAACCCCTGTTATGACAATTCCATACTTTGATGAAATATATTCGGGTAAAGATGGACTTGAGCATGTATTGTCTGTAAGTGACTATGTGGTTATTACAGCAGATTTGAATAACTCCACTTATCATTTGATTAACAGGGATAACTTGAAGCTCATGAAAAAAGATGCCTCTATAATTAATATTGCCAGAGGGGGTATTATTAATCAGGAGGATCTGACGGAAGCACTAAAAAACAACTGGATCAGCTATGCAGGGTTAGATGTTTTTGAGGTTGAACCTCTTCCATCGGATGATGAGCTTTGGGAACTTGATAATGCTTATCTGACTCCTCATGCATCTGCACTTGTTAAAAATAACAAGGAAAGATGGAAAAAGCTTGTTGAACAAAATATTAACAATTTTTACAATGGTGAAAAACTGATAAATGTAGTATAATTATTACAGCTTAAGAGAGAATTTTATGCAACTCATCTGAAGGCAGGGCTATTAAGTAGCCTTGCTGTTGCTTTATAAGGAAAAAGAATTACTATGAAAACTGATTTATTAGATATTTTATTTTTTGTTTTGCTGATTATTTATTTTGAAACTATTTTGAAAGCGGCTACTTTCCACAAGATGTTTAATAAAGGATATGTTTTTATGTCTTTATTTTCTATTCCTGTGGGAATAATTTTCTATTTGTTGACTTCAAGCTTTTCGGAAAGGACTAACGAAATTATATTTATAATATTGATTTTATGCCTGACATTTTATTACGGTGCACAGCTGTTATATTACAAACTTTTTTCAACCTTTGCATCAGTATACTTTTTTGTTGGGGCGGGAAAAGCAACTCAATTTATAGATGTGTTGGCAGATACCATTAAACGCAACATCAAATGGCTCATATTTATATTGCTGCCTGCAATTTTCAGTTTTATTTTATTAAATAAAATCAAAATTCCGGTTGTATATAATAACCACTCTTTAAGTTTTGCTTTTTCTGCTTTTATTATACAGCTTGCAATCACTTTTCTAATTTCATCCCAAAACAAAGGGATGCTCAGTCCTTCATATTTATACTGGGAATCCTTTTTGGTTGAAGAATCTACGGATATGTTTGGATTATTGACAACGGGAAGACTTGATGTAAAAAATATATTAAAAAACAGAGTTCCTGTAAAAATGCAAAAGCCTATAAAAATTAATGAACCGGCTAATGATTATAATGTAAACTCTGATAAAAAAACTGGTAATGCAGAAATGGAAAATACTCAATATAATAAAATTGATATTCCCTTTGAAGAATTGAGTAAAAGAGAAAAAAATGAGAATATTATATCAATGCATAAATACTTTTTGAATGAAAAGCCTACAAAGAAAAACAAATATACCGGAATGTTCAAGGGTAAAAATTTAATTATGATTACTGCAGAAAGCTTTTCACCCTATGCTATAGACAGTGAATTGACGCCTACACTTTACAGAATGTACGAAGGAGGGTTTAAGTTTAATGATTTTTATACACCTCTTTGGGGTGTCAGTACCTCTGACGGAGAATATGTGGCATGTACCGGTTTGCTACCAAAGGAAGGAATCTGGAGTTTTTACAAATCATCGGGAAATTATCTTCCCTATTGTATGGGTAATCAGTTGAAAAATATCGGATATGAAACCTGCGCATATCACAACAACTATTATGATTATTATTTCAGAGACAAATCTCATCCAAACATGGGCTATAAATACAAAGGACTTGGAAACGGGCTGAGTGTAAAAGAAACATGGCCTGAATCAGATATTGAAATGATTGAAAATACCATAGGTGAATATATTGACAAACAGCCATTCCATGTATACTACATGACCGTAAGCGGTCATCTGCAATATAATTTTACAGGAAATTATATTGCAATGAAAAACAAATCCCTGGTGGACAATTTGAATTATTCAGACAGCATAAAGGCGTATTTGTCATGTAACATTGAGCTTGACAGAGCAATAGAAAATATAATTCGAGAGCTGGAGAAAACCGGGATTGCCGAGGATACTCTGATTGCCATAAGTCCAGATCATTACCCATATGGGTTAACTCAGGAGGAAATAAGTGAACTTTCAGGACACAAAGTAACTTCTCAGTTTGAACTTTACAAGGGTGTTTTCCTTTTGTGGGCGAAAGGCATGAAACCTGTGGAGATAAATAAGACAAGTTCAAGTCTTGACATTCTTCCTACTTTATCAAATCTGATGGGCTTGGAATATGATTCAAGGCTTTTGGCGGGAACTGATATTCTTTCAGATTCAGAGCCGTTGGTTATTTTTAAGGACAGAAGCTGGATAACGGATAAAGCATTCTTTAATTCAAGAACTGGAGAGATAATATCAAGAACAAGCCATTCTCCGGACGGAGCATATATAGAAGCAATAAGTAAAAAGGTTAAGCAAAAATTCAAAATATCGTCAATGATGCTTGACAATGATTACTATAACAAAATCATATGATTAATTTATAAAAACAGGGATGCACCCTGTTTTTATTCAACAATTAGATTATAATTATAGCTTAAAGGACACTGAGTGTACTCAGAATTATTAATGCAGTTCGAATTAAGCTTGTTTTTTAATATACGTCCTGATGTTACACTGTCTTTAGCCCTGACCATGTACCCTAATCTTCTTGATTCTGCCGGCTGGAGACTTCCCACATCCCACTTCAAGATAGTTTTTCCGTTGAAGGGATATACATTTCTTGGCTGCAGGTTGCTTGAGTCGCCGACAAACTCAAGACCTTCATCAAGTATGCTTCTCACATAGACGCTTCTAACCATGTCGTACTGACCTGCGTTGCAATGCAGGTAAAATTTAGTTGTTTCACCATTTTTGATTTTTTTATTATCACATTTTACGACTAAATCATAATCCTGCGCATAAGATGTGGCATTGCACGAATCCACAGAGTCCTCGCAGATTAAGTGTCCATAAAAATGGATTTTACTTTTATGAGGTATTTTATCTCCAATATTTACTGTACTTTTTACGGTTAATTTATCATAAAGAGCAATGTCCATGGTAATAATATTAACTGAGTAAGGAGATAAACTTATATTGTTGGCAAAAACAATAATGTTGTTGTTGCCTATTTCGGCTGTTGGCTGTACTACATTGACTTTTTCCATCAGTTTTCTGTCTGGTCCCGAAAATTCCATGTTGTTTAAATAGCATATTCCATTACCTAAAGTGGAACTGAAGGAACAAAGCTTTATTTCTTCACTGTTATTTTTAAGCTCTATATGGAGCTTATATATGTAAGCCGGAATAAACGATGTATTTGGAACGCCTGCTCCTTTCAATATTTTTTCAGGGGCATTTATGGAAATATTACATTCTTTCATTATACCATTCCTTTCATGATTTGCCGAACTGCATAATGTATTTTATTCCTTTGAAAATTATTTGTGAAATAATTAAGGCAAATATTTATGGCATTTTATTATAAATTATGTTAAAATTTATTGAAGAAGATAGATTAATTATGATGAATCTATACTGTGATTTTAAAATACGGACAAATATTTGTTTGCAACATAGGATCGGTATGTTTTAATTACTAAAGAGGTATACAAACTTAGGAGGAAAGTTATGAAAAAAATAAAGATATATTCCAGCTCAACTTGCGCTAATTGCACTGCAGCAAAGGAGTATTTAAAGGAAAAAGGATATGAATATGAGGAAAAAAACGTATCATCAGATGCTGAAGCTAAAAAAGAGCTTTTGGCAATGGGATACATGGGCGTTCCTGTAATCTTTGTTGATGATGAGGCAGTTGTTGGATTCAACAGAAGTAAACTTGAAGAATTGCTGTAAAAAAAAAATTTAGTTATAAGTCAATTAGCATTTTTAACTAAATTAACTAAAATGTTTGCATATTATTTTTTCAAAAAATGCTAACAATATGTTTATAAGCATATGCTTTTAAAATAGAAAGCCGGCGTATTTCAGCCTTGATAAATCGATTTTTAAGTGATCCACTTGAAGTAACACTTCGTAAGGGTAACACAAAAAATATCGTCTTAGCTGAAATAATGCCGGCTTTTATTTAAACACAGTCGTCCTGAACTATTTATTCAGTGCTTCTAACAGGTGATCCAAATTCATTCCGTGAACTGCTGCGGCTTCTTCCAGTGTTTCCATCTGAGAACCGGGGCATCCTACGCATCCCATGCCGTGTGCCATTAAAATTTCTGCGGCATCTTCTCTGGTCTGTATAATTTCACGAATAACCATATCTTTAGTTATAGCCATTATAATCCTCCTTAAAAATTTGTTAATAATATTATACATTAATAAAACAGGTAATTCAATAAAAATAATTAAAAAATTACTAACGTATTCCTGATTTTACAATCTAAAAACTGTTTGAACCATGATAGCATATGTGATATAATTTAAAAAATTACAGGATGTAGTCGTGAAATTAAGTTAAATAACCTTTTATATATTGTACATCGCAGCTAAGCTAAAGGAGATACTAATATGCAAAATGATTATAATGAAAAAATAAGCCATGCAAAAAAATGCATGCAAAAAAAGAGCAAGTTAGAGGTGCTTTTAAAGGAAACAGAGCAGGATATGATAAGAGAAAAGCTGCTTTTAAATAAATTATCTGAGGAGCTTCAAAAAGAAAACGAGGATGTTTTAAAACTAAAATCATCAAATATAACTTCATTATTTTATACCATATTAGGAACAAAAGAAGAAAGGCTTAATAAGGAAAAACAGGAACTTTTAAAGGCAAGACTTAAATATAATCAATGCAAAAATAATGTTAAATTTCTTGCGGTTGAATCTAAAAAAATTGTTGACGAACTCAATCAGACTGAAGTCTGTGAGACTGAATATGAGGATCTTTTGAACAAGAAACTAAAAGTAATTCAGCATGAGGACAGAGTAGCAAGTGAGGAACTGAAGCAGCTTATTAACAGAAAAGAAGGCATGAAAGTCAATATACTTGAGATTGACGAGGCTATAACAGCCGGAGAAGAAGCTCTTGAAGCAGTTGAAAATACGATTAAAGAGCTTGAAAGTGCAGATGGCTGGGGATTATCAGATGATGTGAAGTATGGACATGTTGATGAAGCCGGACGTTATGCAGAAGAGGCTTCAAGAACTCTTGGAAAGCTTAAAAGGGAAATGTCTGATATTAAAATGATTACTGGAACAGAAATAGCAGTTGGAACATTTGATACCTTCTCAGATTATTTTTATGACGGTTTAATATTTGACTGGGTTGTTCAATCTGAAATAGGAAAGTCACTGGATGCTGTGAAAAATACAAAAAATCAGATAGATAAAGCCATGTCCAAACTTTATGAAGAAAAAGTAACAGAAGAATTTATGATTAGGCAATTAGAAGACCAAATAAATAATATTATTGAAGAAGCATAAATATTCCCTCTGATCGCAGGAAAGTTTTATTACATTTCACCGTAAAATTAGATTCATTATTGAAATTAAGGAGGCAACATGTCTGTAGAAAAAGTAAGAGAGCATTTGAAGCAGTTTGGAAAAGATAAAGACATTCTTGAAATGGAAGAATCTACGGCTACCGTGGAGCTGGCGGCAAGAACGCTTAGTACGGAAGAAGCAAGGATAGCAAAGTCCCTGTCGTTTTACAATGGGGAAGGCGCAATGATAATTGTAGTGGCGGGAGATGCTAAAATAGATAACAAGAAATATAAGGAAAAGTTTGGCTTTAAAGCAAAAATGCTTGCTTCGGAAGATACGGTTAATTTTACAGGGCATGCTGTAGGAGGGGTCTGCCCTTTTGCGCTTCCTGATGATGTAACTGTATATCTGGATATTTCGATGAAAAGATTTGAAACAATGTTTCCGGCTTGTGGCAGCTGTAATTCTGCAATTGAGCTTACATTAGATGAATTGGAAAGGATATCCGGAAGTAAAGAATGGATTGATGTGTGTAAAAACTGGTGAAGTATTTAAACTTTTCAGAATGACATTGAATGAGTTAGTATAAAATCGATTAGGAAATGCATATAGTGAAATAGAAATAAATTCAGAAAGGTAATTATGTTAAACGAATTTTCAAGAACGCAGCTTTTATTAGGCAGTGAAGCAATGGAAAAATTGAGTGATTCCACTGTGGCCGTCTTTGGAATAGGCGGAGTAGGGACGTATGTAGTTGAAGCATTGGTAAGAAGTGGAGTCGGTGGATTTGCCCTGTTTGATGATGATAGGGTGTGTCTTACAAATATAAACAGACAGTTAATTGCCACCAGGAAAACCATAGGCAGAAAAAAGGTCGAGGTAATGGCAGAAAGGGTATTGGAAATAAACCCTAATGCAAGGGTTGAAATCAATGCGGCTTTTTATTTACCCGATAATGCAGATGAATATGATTTGACAAGGTATGATTACATTGTAGACGCAATTGATACTGTGACTGCTAAACTTGAGCTTATAGTAAGAGCAACAGAGGCAAATGTGCCAATAATGAGCAGCATGGGAGCAGGAAATAAATTGAATCCTACAATGCTGGAGGTTGCTGATATTTATAAGACATCAGTGGATCCTCTGGCTAAGGTAATGCGCCATGAGTTAAAAAAACGCAGCATTAAAAGACTGAAGGTGGTTTATTCAAAGGAACAGCCGTTAATTCCCATAGATAATGAAGAATTTAGCTGCAGGAAAAATTGCGTGTGTCCTCCGGGTACCGAAAGAAAATGTACGGACAGAAGAGCCATACCCGGAAGTGTATCCTTTGTCCCATCCGCAGCAGGACTGATTATTGCAAGCGAGGTAGTGAAGGATCTAATAAAGCCGGCTGATTAACCAGCCGGCTTCATGTTATCTGATGGTTTTCAGAGCAGTGCTCCAGGATATAAGCTGGTTCAGCATTGCATTTAATTCGCCCTCATGCCTTGGGTCTGGTTTAAATTTATTCATGTTTTCAAAATCTGTAAATGTGCTGAACATTACCTGGGCTCTGACATCAGCCATAGCAAGTGCTGAAGCAACTGTTCTCAAATGTTCCACAGCTCGTGCACCACCCATACTTCCGTAGCTTACAAAACCCGCAGCTTTGTTGTTCCATTCTGTATATAAGTAATCCATGGCGTTTTTCAGTGCACCCGGTATGTTGTAATTGTATTCCGGGGTTACAAATATGTAGCCGTCAAATTCATCTATCTTTTTAGCCCATTTTTGTGTATGTTCTTTAGTATATTGATGCATCATTGCCGGATACGGTTCGTCATATAGAGGTAAATTGTAATCAGCTATATCAACTAATTCGAATTCTGCGTCTGTTCTTTTCTTTGACAGCTCATAAACCCAGTTTGCCACAGCTTCTCCATTTCTTCCTGGTCTTGTGCTTCCAACTATAATAGCTATTTTAATCATTTTATTCCTCCTGATATTATTATCTTTATTTATTAGTGATACCCGAAAAATAAAAAACTAAACATTACACAAAATATTTGATCGGATAGAATATATAGAACAGATAGAATGAGGATTTATTAAATATTTTAAAGTAGGGATATTTTGTATTGTAATGAGCATTACGATATGCTAATATTATATTAATATTTAGCATTATTAACAATAGAAGGGAAAAAACTATGAAAAATTATGTTATAGTAACTGACTCTACAGCAGATCTTCCGGTCAACATTATAGAGGAGTATGGCATTGTGGTTCTTCCTTTATCCTTTGGCTTCGAGAATGAAAATTACATGGATTACCCCGACCATAGAGAGTTTGGAATAAGCAAGTTTTATGAAAGAATAAAAAAGGGTGAAAAATCAAACACTGCCATGATTAATTCAAGCGCATTTGAAAAGCATTTTGAACAAATACTTGATGAAGGTAATGATATATTATACATGGCATTTTCATCAGAGCTTAGCGGTACATATGCGTCTTCGCTTACAGCAAAGGAAGAGCTTTTGGCAGGATATAAGGACGCTCGGATAGAATGCATTGACACACTATCTGCATCTATGGGGGAGGGACTTTTAGTTTACTGCGCAGCACAAAAAATGCGTGAAGGATTCACACTTGATGAGACAAAACAATGGGTTCTAAATAACAGGTTGCATTTATGCCACTGGTTTACGGTTGATGATTTGTTTCAATTAAAACGAGGAGGCAGAATAAACGCCATGACTGCAACCCTGGGGACAGCTTTGAGCGTTAAGCCTGTGCTGCATGTTGATAATGAAGGATTCCTGATTCCTGTTTCAAATGTGAGAGGAAGAAAAAAATCATTAATTTCAATGCTGGAACGCATGGAAAAAACATATGACAACCCGGAGGGAAATCCTGTGTTTATCAGTCATGCAGATTGTCTGGAGGATGCAGAATACCTTGCCGAATTGGTTAAAGAAAAATTTAAAATTAAAGAAATAATAATTAATTATATCGGACCGGTTATTGGTTCTCACACGGGTCAGGGATGCGTTGCACTGTTTTTTTTCGGAACAGAAAGATAAGATTTACTATAAAAAAGGGGCTGTTAAATCAGCCCTTTTTCAATATAATTTTTATTTACTACTTTGTCTGGCAGCCTGCACACTGCGAGCAGCCATGAGATTCCTCCCACAATTCATTTGCAACGGGTTCCCAGTTTTCGGCCACATTGTAGCATTTGGCGCTAAGTTCTCTGACATCTTCAGGACTTTCCATATCAGTGGATTTTGCTTCTGATTTTTCAACCATATCGGCAAGACGTCCAGGATTATCCAGCAACGGACAAGGCCTTAAATGATTGTCATTGAAAGGCTGGTTTTCCTTGTACTGCATAAACAGCGGATTTTTATACGCCTGAAGCAAAGTGTTTTCATGGATATTAGTATCTGAATAATGTATGAAAGCGCAAGGCTCTATATCTCCGTTTGCATTAATGTGCAGGTAGTTTCTTCCTCCTGCTATGCAACCTTTTACATATTCGCCGTCATTCCAGAAATCCATAGTAAATATTGGTTTTGTTTTTCTGAATTCTCTTATCTGGTGATACATGTATTCACGCTGTGGTGCTGTAGCCAGCAGATCAGTAACCGCCCCCGAGCCTACAGGCATATAGGTGAAGAACCAGGCAAACTTTGCTCCCTTGGCTATCATATCATCGATATATTTTTCACTTCCGATTACATCTGTGTTTTTACTTGTATAGCAGCACGAAATTCCGAAAGGTAATTTTTTGCTTTTTAATAGCTCCATTGCCCTTACTACAGCATTGTATGTGCCGTCACCTCTTCGGAAATCCGTTTCTTCCTCAAAGCCTTCAATACTTATGGCAGGAACAAAATTTTTAACACGGAGCATATCATCAGCGAATTTTTCATCAATCAACGTGGAGTTGGTAAACGCAAGGAATGCACAGTCATCATGCTTTTCGCAAAGCTTGATGATATCATCCTTTCTTACTAAAGGTTCTCCACCGGAGTAAATATACATGTAAGTTCCCAATTTTTTACCTTGAGTTATAATGCTGTCAAGAGTATCAAAATCCATATTCATTTTGTTACCATATTCAGCTGCCCAACAGCCGGTACAATGCAAGTTACATGCCGATGTCGGGTCCATTAGAATTGCCCAGGGGATGTTACAGTTGTTTTCTTCCCTTGATTTGTTTTGACGTTTTCCTCCGATTATTGTGGCATTTATTAAAAAGTTTTCAAAAAGCTTTTTTCTTACATCAGGATCAATATCTGTGTAAAGGCTTTTGACCAACTTATACCAGTTGCTGTCCGTATTACCAAGTACCTCTTTAACTGTGCCCATTTGCCTGCTTACAACTCCGTCCCTGTCAAATCTCTCAACCCAATCTATTATTTTTGGAATATTATTGTCAGGGTCAGAATCTAAATATTCAATGACCTTTTTTAAACCGTAAGACTGCATACTTTCAATAATAGTTTTTTCACTCATATATATCCTCCCATTATTATTACTTTTTACTTTTCACAGCTAATCTATATGTAGCAAAGGCTACTTAACCATTACCTTAAATTCGGGTAATGTTTATCATTTATGCTTTTCTCGACAAAAAGAAATAACCAAAAATAAATTTTTATATTTTAACTGTGAACAGTACACCTTTTTCTTAATTCACCTGTAATAATTATATTATCTTAGAACCAAGCTTACATTAGACAATATATTTATATGTCTTAAATTTAGACATTTATCAAAACTGTCATATTTTTAGACATTATTAAAATTTGTCTATAGTTAGAATTAGTAAAATATAATATTATATACAAAGATATTATAAAATGGAGATTCAAAGATGGAAAACAAAATGGTTCAAACGATAGTTAAGATGGCTGTTGAAAACGGAATACGTTATATTGAAGATAATCCTAAGCGCGGAGTAAGAAACCTGCTTGATTTAGGAGAATATTTTGCTTCAGGGCGATTTCAAAAGGTTTTCTTTGATTTGGCTCATGAAATATTGAACAACGAAGACAGTTACTACTATGAAATTATAGAAGATTTGGTAAAAAACACAAAGCATGATAATTTGACCGTATTCGGCATAAACATGGGATACAACAGTCTTACCTATGGTGCCAATATAATACGGGAACATGAAAAAAAACATGGATACAACATACCATGGTCCATAGCATTTAACTTTGAAGAAAATAGTGACAATAACCTTACAGAAGAGGAAATTTTAAATATTATAAATTCCGGTAAGAATATTGGAATATACAGTTATATGATTATGCTGGGGAAAAAAGATATGTGGAATATTTTGTTTGATGCCTTTGATGAGTATAATGACTGTGCCTTTATACTATTTGCAGATCAGGACATCATAGATGAAGAAATGGTTAAAAAAATAAGCAATAACCCCAACGTATGTACGCTGATCTTGATTGATAATTTTGAAATTCAAGACAAAGATATAACAAAAAAATTAAATATATTGAGAAAATATAAATGTCTTTACGGAGGGTATTATTGCTATGATGACAGCGATGTAATAAATATTACAAATGGTACGGCATCATCTAATTTAGTATCAATGAATTTAAATTTTGCAGTATTTGTGAAACAAACGGACTGCAGTGAACATGTTGCTCAAAATATCAGTGAATACATTTTGAGTACAAGGATAAAAACAAATTCTCCTGTGCTGTTTATTGATTTTTACGGAGACCATGCCCGTGTTGACAAAATCATTTCTGAAGAGCAGTGCTTCTTAAGCATTAACAGTGATGGTCAGGTATGTGTATCAGATACCGCAAACAAAACAAAGCACAACATACGAAGTACTTCCCTTGAAGAAATCTTAGAAGATACTATGCCGAAAGTAAAATATATCTAACCGTTTTCCAAAAATGTTTTGGTTACGCCCTCAACCGCATTTTTTAACAGTTGTACAAATTCATCCGGAGGAATTTCGGCTCCCTCCATTAACCATCTTGAAATAGATACTCTTATGGCATCTGCAAAGAATGTGGCGTAAAAGTCCACATTCTTGTTGTTTTTAAATACATCGTTCAATTGTACTGTTAAGATTGGATGTAATACTTCAATGAAATATTCTGAAAATGAGTTTTGTCCCGTAACCTGAAAAGCATTTCTATAAAATGATTTATTTACATAAAAATAATTACAGATTTTTTCTAAAAGTTCCCATGACGGAATAGACAAATCTTTAATGGTAACTATGAACTCAGTATTGTAAATCCAGTTCACCAGGTCGTACTTGTCCTTAAAGTGATAGTAAAAGCTTTGCCTGTTCATGTTGCAGCCCTCAACTATGTCACTGATATTAATTTTTTGCATGGGGCGTTCCTCCATTAATTTTTTCATGGATTCTGCCAAAGCCTTTTTGGTAATCTGAGAATCTGACATGGTATCATCCCTTTCAAGAAAATTATGAAAGAATAAATAATAACAATTAACTATTACCTTCATTTTACCACGAAATCAAATTTTTTCAAAGAACAAATTGCAAAAAATGAAATTAGAAAGATTACATTCCTGTTCGGGAGATTCTTCATGCTTTGCATTCGGAATGACATCGAACTGGTGCCCTCATATTTCAGTAATAAAATTTTTAACTGTGAATGGCAACATTGTTATCGTTTATACTTACATTTACTGCAAAAAACCATTGACACAAACCAACCTTTCAGGTTATAATAAATTTTGCTGTAAAGCATTACGGAGAGTTGTCCGAGTGGTTGAAGGAGCACGCCTGGAAAGCGTGTTTACGGGAAACTGTAACGCGGGTTCGAATCCCGCATTCTCCGTCAAGTTATAAGCTACATTTTTGTTGGTAATAAACCAATGGAGATGTAGCTTTTTTCAAAAATAGTATTTAATGTTTGAAGTACCAAAGTAGGTGTTGCATT
>ENA-UOOR01000773-UOOR01000773.1-fermentation-metagenome-genome-assembly--contig:-NODE-773-length-42252-cov-7.772922_pt1 | contig 42252 bp, 35 predicted proteins | sample MGYA00245780_ERZ724029 | MGnify/ENA primary metagenome ERZ724029 (study PRJEB28704, sample SAMN03018315) | fermentation metagenome | biome: anthropogenic terrestrial biome; feature: soil; material... | reverse complement strand
CGGCAGACGGCGCGATTGGTCGAGGAGCTGCTGGCCGCGCCGCAGCAGCAGTGGCGGCAGCTCCCCTCCAGCAATTGCGCCTTCAGGGTTTCCCACTTCTTCATCAGGTGCTCGGGCAGCTCGTCCACCGTCATCCCGTCGGTGCCGGGGCTGCCTCCGTTCCGCCTGACTCGCTTTAACGCCGCCTTGGCGTTCCTGCTCGAGACCACCTCTTCCATCAGGCGGTCCGTTCCTGAGCGCGCATCTCCGCTCGCCGCCGTCGGCGCTTCACCGCTCTGCCGTACCCTCGGGGCTTCTCCTCTACTCTCCGGCAGGAGCCCCAGTTGCCTGGGCTTCTACGCGCATGGCGCTTCCGAGACTCTCGGCTGCCTTGCTCTCCCTCCCGTTCAGCCCTTCGCGTCGCCGGCGCCTGCTGGCTTCTCGGTAGGCGCTCGCCATCCCTGCCATTGCCGCACGACCGCTACTACGGCCTCTGCTGACTTCTCGCGCCGCCTCCACTCCTGCGTCGCCCTTTCAGGCGCAAGGCGAGTTCTCCCCAGGTAAGGGTTCCCGTGGCTTTCCCCGCACGACCGTCGGATCTACGCCGGCTGACCTTTGGCCGTGAGAGCTTCGCGGGCATCGGGCCGCTCGCCCTGGTCGCCGTCGCCTGATATCCGCCGCGCCCCAGAGGCTTGGAAAGGGCGCTTCCTGTTCGTCGGCTCGCGGTTTCGCTCCCCGCTTCTTTCAGCGCCGACCTCGCGGTCGGGCCGGTCTCCCGGTTTCCGCCTTGCGGTTCGCTCGGGGTCCCTACGGCCAGGTTCCCCAGAGGACTTGCACCTCCAAGTCACGCCCATGCTGGGCACACAGAACAACGCCCGGCCCCCACGCGCGCGGGGGCCGGGCGAGATTGCCGAGATACGCCCGAAAGAGCGCCTAGTCCTCGGCCCCGACGGCGAGAGCCTCTTCGGCCTGCTCGACTGCGTCGATGGGCGTCTCGACCTCGATGTCCAGGTGCTTGTAGGAGCCGATCCCCGTGCCGGCGGGGATGAGCCGGCCCATGATCACGTTCTCCTTCAAGCCGCGTAGGTAGTCGATCTTCCCGGAGATGGCCGCCTCGGTGAGCACCTTGGTGGTCTCCTGGAAAGACGAGGCCGAGATGAACGACTCGGTCGACAGCGAGGCCTTGGTGATGCCGAGCAGCAGCGGCTCACCGCTCGCGGGCGTGCCGCCCGCGGCCTCGACCCGGTGGTTCTCCTCCTCAAACACCGAGCGCTCGACCTGCTCGTCGGTGAGGAAGTTGGTGTCGCCGACGTCGGTGATGCGCACGCGCCGCAGCATCTGGCGCACGATCACCTCGATGTGCTTGTCGTTAATCTTGACACCCTGGAGCCGGTAGACCTCCTGGATTTCGTCGACGAGGTACCGCGCGAGCTCCTTTTCGCCGAGCACGTGCAGGATGTCGTGCGGGTTGGCGGCCCCGTCCATCAGCGGCTCGCCCGCCCGGACCCGATCGCCCTGGTGCACGCTGATGTGCTTGCCCTTGCCGATCAGGTACTCGACAGCCAGGTCCGACCGCGGCTTGCCGTCGATCTCCGGGGTGATGATCACCTTGCGCTTGCCCTTGGTGTCCTTGCCGAAGCTGATGACGCCGTCGATCTCGGAGATGACCGCGTGCTCCTTGGGCTTGCGGGCCTCGAAGAGCTCGGCGACGCGTGGGAGACCGCCGGTGATGTCCTTGGTCTTCGCGGTCTCGCGCGGCATCTTGGCGATGACGTCGCCTGCGTCGACCAGGTCGCCTTCGGCGACCACGATGTTCGCGCCGACTGGCAGCATGTACCGCGCCGGCTGGTCGGTTCCCGGCAGGGTCTTGGTCTGACCCTGCTCGTCCTTGACCGAGATGCGCGGCCGGGCCTCCGGATCCTTCGACTCGATGACGACCTTGCTCGCGAGACCAGTGACCTCGTTGAGCACCTCGTTCATCGTCACGCCGTCGATGACGTCGCCGTACTTGACGATGCCCGACACCTCGCTGAGGAACGGGGTCGAGAACGGATCCCACTCGGCGATCAGCGTGTTCGGCTCGACCCGCTGGCCCTCCTTGATGAGCAGGCGCGCGCCGTACACCACCGAATAGCGTTCGCGCTCGCGGCCGGACTCATCGACGATGACCACCTCGCCGTTGCGATTCATGGCGATGAGCGTGCCGTCCTTCTTCTCTGCGACATGCAGGTTGAAGAACTTGACGAGGCCCGGGTTGCGGTTCTCGAGCGAGCTCTGCTCGGCGCGCCGGGTCGCCGCGCCGCCGATGTGGAAGGTGCGCATCGTCAACTGCGTACCCGGCTCGCCGATCGACTGCGCGGCGATGACGCCGATGGCCTCGCCGAGATTCACCTTGCGCCCGCGCGACAGGTCGCGTCCGTAGCACTCCATGCAGACGCCGCGGCGCGCCTTGCAGGTGAGCACCGAGCGGATCTTGACCCTGTCGATCGCGGTGGCCTCGATTCGGGCAACCTTGGCCTCGTCGATCTCCTCGTTGGCCGCCACCAGCAGGCCGCCAGAGTTGGGATCGCGCACGTCCTCGAGTGCAGTGCGGCCCAAGATGCGCTCGCCCATCGGCTCGATGATCTCGCCGCCCTCGATCAGCGCGCCGATCGACAGGCCGTCGAGCGTGCCGCAGTCGAACTCGGTGATGATCGCGTCCTGTGCCACGTCGACAAGCCGCCGGGTCAGGTAGCCCGAGTTCGCGGTCTTGAGCGCCGTGTCCGCAAGGCCCTTTCGCGCGCCGTGCGTGGAGATGAAGTACTGCAGCACGGTGAGGCCTTCGCGGAAGTTCGCGGTAATCGGAGTCTCGATGATCTCGCCCGAGGGCTTGGCCATCAGGCCGCGCATGCCGGCGAGCTGACGGATCTGCTGGGCAGAGCCACGGGCACCGGAGTCGGCCATGATGTAGATGGGGTTGAACGAGGGCTCCTTGCGCTCCTCCTCCTTGCCCGTCTTCGGATTGGCGCCGACGACCGTATCGGTGGAGATCTCGGCCATCATCTCCGCGGCCACCTTCTCGGTGACCTCGGCCCAGATGTCGATGACCTTGTTGTAGCGCTCGCCGTTGGTGATCAAACCCTCGAGGTACTGGTTCTCGATCTCCTGAACCTCGCTCTGCGCCGCTTGCAGGAATTCGCCCTTCTTCGCCGGGATGAGCATGTGCTTGATGCTCATCGAGATGCCGGCCCGGGTCGCATTCGTGTAGCCGAGCGTGCGCACGCGGTCAGCGAGCAGGACGGTCTCCTTTTCCCCGCCCATGCGGTAGCAAAGGTCGACCAGGTTCCCGAGCTGCTTCTTGTCCATCACCTTGTTGATGGCGTCGAAGCCGATCTGCGCGGGCACTATCTCCCACAGCAGCACCCGTCCGGTGGTGGTCTCGACGCGCCGGCCATCGATGCGGCAGACGATGCGCGCCTGCAGGTCGACCTCGCCGTGGTCATAGGCCGCCCTCACCTCGACCGGGCTCGCAAACACTTTGCCCTCGCCCTTGGCGAACTCGCGGGGCCGGGTCATGTAGTACATGCCGAGGACGATGTCCTGAGTCGGCACGATGATCGGCTTGCCGTGGGCGGGCGAGAGGATGTTGTTCGTGCTCATCATGAGCACGCGAGCCTCGAGCTGCGCCTCGATCGACAGCGGCACGTGGACCGCCATCTGGTCGCCGTCGAAGTCGGCGTTGAACGCCGCGCAGACGAGGGGGTGCAACTGGATAGCCTTGCCCTCGATGAGGACCGGTTCGAAGGCCTGGATGCCGAGCCGGTGGAGGGTCGGGGCGCGGTTGAGCAACACCGGGTGCTCGCGGATCACGTCATCGAGGATGTCCCAGACCTCGGGGCGCTCCTTCTCCACCATCTTCTTGGCGCTCTTGATGGTGGTGACGTAGCCCTTCTCTTCGAGCTTGTTGTAGATGAACGGCTTGAAGAGCTCGAGTGCCATGATCTTCGGCAGGCCGCACTGGTGCAGCTTGAGCTCCGGGCCGACGACGATGACCGAGCGGCCCGAGTAGTCGACGCGCTTGCCGAGCAGGTTCTGGCGGAAGCGGCCCTGCTTGCCCTTGAGCATGTCGCTGAGCGACTTGAGCGGCCGCTTGTTCGGACCGGTGATGGTCTTGCCGCGCCGGCCGTTGTCGAACAGCGCGTCGACCGCCTCCTGCAGCATCCGCTTCTCGTTGCGGATGATGATGTCCGGGGCGTTGAGCTCCTGGAGCCGCTTGAGGCGGTTGTTGCGGTTGATGACGCGCCGGTAGAGGTCGTTCAGGTCGCTGGTGGCGAACCGGCCGCCGTCAAGCGGCACGAGCGGGCGCAGATCCGGCGGGATGACCGGGATCACCTCGAGCATCATCCACTCGGGACGATTGCCCGAGACGCGGAAGGACTCGGTGACCTTGAGACGCTTGGCCAGCTTCTTGCGCTTGGCGTCGCTGGTCGCCGCGCGCATCTCCTTGCGCAGCTCCTCGGCGAGCGCCTCGACGTCGATCTGGCGCAACAGCTCGCGAACCGCCTCACCGCCCATCCCGGCGACAAAGCCATCGTCGCCGAACTCGTCGCGCGCCTTGTGGTGCTTGTCCTCGCTGAGCAACTCGCAGCGCGACAGCGTGCTCTTCTTCGGGTCGACGACGATATAGCTCTCGCAGTAGAGGACCTTCTCGAGGTCCTTGAGCGTGATATCGAGGATGTTGCCGATGCGCGAGGGCAGGCTCTTGAGGAACCAGATGTGGGCGACCGGCGTGGCCAGGGTGATGTGCCCGAGACGCTCCCGGCGCACCTTGGACTGGATGACCTCGACGCCGCACTTCTCGCAGACCACGCCGCGATGCTTCATGCGCTTGTACTTGCCGCAATTACACTCGTAGTCCTTGACCGGCCCGAAGATCTTCGCGCAGAAGAGACCGTCGCGCTCCGGCTTGAAAGTCCGGTAATTGATCGTCTCCGGCTTCTTCACCTCACCATGCGACCACTGCCGAATCTTGTCCGGAGAGGCCAGCGAGATGCGGATGGCCGAAAACGACAGCGGGTCCTTCGGCTTCTCGAAGAAATTGAAGATGTCCTTCACGGTGCCTCCAGGGTGGCCCTCGCCAGGGAGGGTCCAGACTTCAGAATTCCTTACCGCCGAGCAGACGACCGCACGCCGACCAAGGGCTCGATACCCTCACGGGCGCGTCCATGCCTGTCTTGCGGTGGCTCTTCTCATCGGCGCGTTGCCGGGGGATCCGGGCCCCGGCGTCCCAATCCCTTTCGATGTCCCTCAGCCGAATGCGAAGGCGAGGCGGCCGGTAACCAGCCGCCCCGCCGAAGCGTTCTCAGGACAGAGTGCCCGTCATCTTCTTGGACTCGAGGGCCGGTTCGGTCTCGGCAGTCGCGGGCACGGCCTCGAGCAGCTCGACGTCCAGCCCGAGCGACTGCAGCTCCTTGATGAGCACGTTGAAGCTCTCGGGCAGGCCGCTCTCGAGGACGTTGTCGCCCTTGACGATGGCCTCGTACATCCGAGTGCGGCCCACCACATCGTCGCTCTTGACGGTCAGGAACTCCTGTAGCGAATAGGCCGCGCCGTAGGCCTCCATCGCCCAGACCTCCATCTCGCCGAGGCGCTGGCCACCGAACTGTGCCTTGCCGCCCAGCGGCTGCTGGGTGACGAGCGAGTAGGGGCCGATGGAACGAGCGTGAATCTTCTCATCGACCAGGTGGTGAAGCTTGAGCATATACATCACGCCCACGGTCACCTCCTGGTCGAACGGCTCGCCGGTGCGCCCGTCGAACAGGGTCTGCTGGCCGCTCAGGCTTTGCTTGCCGGCGCCGAGCAGTTGGTCGATCTCCGCCTCTCTCGCGCCGTCAAAGACCGGGGTCGCCACGTGCACGCCGCCGCGCAAGCGCCGGCACAGCGAGACGACGTCCTCGTCGCCGACGCTGTCGACGAAGTCGTGGAAGCTCTTGTCGTCGTAGATCTTCTTGAGCTCCTTGCGAAGGGCGTCGGGGCCGAACTTCTCCTCAACGTAGCGCTCGAGCTGCTCGCCGAGCGACCGGGCAGCCCAGCCCAGGTGCGTCTCGAGGATCTGCCCGATGTTCATTCGCGAGGGAACGCCCAGGGGGTTGAGCGCCATGTCGACCGCGCGCCCGTCGGCCATGTAGGGCATGTCCTCCTCGGGCAGGATGCGCGAGACGACGCCCTTGTTGCCGTGGCGGCCGGCCATCTTGTCGCCCACGCTCAGCTTGCGCTTGATGGCGACATAGACCTTGACCATCTTGATGACGCCCGGGGGAAGCTCGTCGCCCTTCTTCAGGCGGCTGATCTTCTCGCCGAAGACCAGCTTGACCAGCTCCTTCTGCTCCTCGAACGACTCGATGATCTTCCTTGCCCGCTCCTCGACCGAGCCGCCGACGGCGATCTCGATCCAGTACTTGTAGGGCACGGCGTCGAGCAGCTCGTCGGTCAGGACATCGCCCTTCTTCAGAAGCTGCTTGCCCTTGTCGTCGATGAGCTTGGCCGAGACCTCCTTGCCCTTGAGCAGCGAGCGGACACGGCTGTAGGCCGAGTCGTGGAGGATCTTGATCTCGTCGTTCTGATCCTTGAGGAGCTTGGCCTCTTCCTGGCTCTCGATCTCCTTGGCGCGCTCGTCCTTGTCGACACCTTTGCGGCTGAAGACCTTGGCGTTGATGATCGTGCCGGTGACGCCCGGCGGCACTCGCAGCGAGCTGTCGCGCACGTCGCCGGCCTTCTCGCCGAAGATCGCCCGGAGCAGCTTTTCCTCGGGCGACAGCTGGGTCTCGCCCTTGGGCGTAATCTTGCCGACGAGGATGTCGCCCGGCTTGACCTCGGCGCCGATGCGGATGATGCCCGCCTCGTCAAGGTCCTTGAGGGCCTCCTCGCCGACATTGGGGATGTCGCGGGTGATCTCTTCCTTACCCAGCTTGGTGTCGCGGGCGATGCACTCGAACTCCTCGATGTGGATCGAGGTGAAGATATCCTCGCGCACCAACCGCTCGCTCAGCAGGATCGAGTCCTCGAAGTTGTAACCCTGCCACGGCGTGAAGGCGACGACCACGTTCTGGCCGAGCGCGAGTTCGCCGGTTTCGGTCGCGGGACCGTCGCCGATCACGTCGCCCTTCTTCACCCGGTCGCCCTTCTTCACGATGGGCTTCTGGTTGAGGCAGGTGTTCTGGTTCGAGCGCTGGTACTTGATGAGGTTGTAGATGTCGACCTCGCTGCCCACGTCGGTCGCACCGGTGTCGGCCTTGACCACGATGCGGGCGGCGTCGACCGAGTCGACCACGCCGTCGCGGCGGGCAACGACGCAGACGCCCGAGTCGCGGGCGACGATGTGCTCGATGCCCGTGCCCACCAGAGGCGCCGCGGTGCGCAGCAGTGGGACTGCCTGGCGCTGCATGTTCGAGCCCATCAGCGCGCGGTTGGCGTCGTCGTTCTCGAGGAACGGGATGAGCGAGGCGGCCACCGAAACCAACTGGTTCGGGGAGACGTCCATCAGGTCGGCCTCTTCCGACCGCACCTGCACGGTGTCGCCGCCGCGCCGGCAGCTCACCATCGGATTGACGAAACCGCCCTTCTTGTCGACCGGCGCGTTCGCCTGGGCGATGGTGTGCTTCTCCTCCTCGAGCGCCGAGTAGAAGGTGACCTCCTTGGTGACCTTGCCCTCCTCGACCTTGCGGTAGGGCGTCTCGACGAATCCGTACTCATTGACCCGCGCATAGGTCGACAGCGAGGCGATGAGGCCGATGTTCGGTCCTTCAGGGGTCTCGATGGGGCAGATGCGCCCGTAGTGCGTCGAGTGGACGTCGCGCACCTCGAAGCCCGCGCGCTCGCGGGTCAGGCCCCCAGGCCCCAAGGCGGACAGGCGCCGCTTGTGCGTGACCTCCGAGAGCGGGTTGGTCTGGTCCATGAACTGCGAGAGTTGGCTGGAGCCGAAGAACTCCTTGATCACCGCCGTCACCGGCTTGGCGTTGATCAGGTCGTGCGGCATCAGCGTCTCGATCTCCTGGAGCGACATCCGCTCCTTGATCGCGCGCTCCATGCGCACCAAGCCGATTCGGTACTGATTCTCGAGCAGCTCGCCGACCGCGCGCACGCGCCGGTTGCCCAGGTGGTCGATGTCGTCGATCTCGCCCTTGCCGTTCTTCAAGTCGACGAGGTAGCGAATCACCTCGAGGACATCGCGCTTGGTGAGCACGGTGTGCTCGAGCGGCTCGTCGAGGGCGAACTTGAAGTTGAGCTTCAGACGTCCGACCTTCGACAGGTCGTAGCGTTCGGGATTGAAGAAGAGGTTGACGAAGAGGTTGGTCGCCGTCTCCGGCGTCGGGGGATCTCCGGGGCGCAGCCGCCGGTAGATCTCCATGATCGCCTCCTCGGGCGAGCCGACCTTGTCCAAATTGAGCGTGTCGCGAAGGAAGGGACCGACGTTCAGGTTGTCGATGAAGAGCACCTTGAACTGCTTGATCCCGCGCTTGCGCAGCTCCTCGAGCTTCTCCTCGCCCACCTCCTCATTGCACTCGAGCAAGACCTCGCCGGTGTTCTCGTCGACGATGTCCTGGGCGCAGATCTTGGTGAGCAGCTCCTCGGGGTCGATGGGCAACGTCTTGATCTTCGCCGCCTCGAGCTTCTTGAGGGCACCGCGGGTGAACTTGCGGTTCTTCTTGACGATGACCTCACCGGTCTTCGGGTTCTTGATGTCGCGCGTCGCGCGCTGACCGGGCAACAGCTCGAGCTCGACCGACTTCTCGAAATGGTCCTTGCCCTCGATGAAGATCGTCTCGGTCGAGTAGTAGTAGTTGAGGATCTCCTCGGTCGAGCCGTGGAACTCGAGGGGGTTCTTCTTGCTCGTGTCCGGAACGACCCCCAGGGCGCGCACGAGCACGGTCGCCGGCAACTTGCGGCGCCGGTCGATGCGCACGTAGAGGATATCCTTATGGTCGAACTCGAAGTCTATCCAGGAGCCGCGGTAGGGGATGATGCGCGCGTTGTAGAGCAGCTTGCCTGACGAGTGGCTCTTGCCGCGGTCGTGGTCAAAGAACGCGCCCGGGCTGCGGTGGAGTTGGCTGACGACAACGCGCTCGGTCCCGTTGATGATGAACGTGCCGTTCTCGGTCATCAACGGAATCTCGCCGAAGTAGACCTCCTGCTCCTTGACGTCGCGGATCGACTGCGCGCCGGTCTCCTCGTCCTTGTCCCAGACGACCAGGCGCACCACGACCTTGATCGGGGCTGAGTAGGTCATCCCCCGCTGGTGGCATTCGTCGACGTCGTACTTGGGCTTCTCGAGATGGTAGCTGACGAACTCGAGCGAACTGGTCTCGTTGAAATCCCGGATCGGGAAGACGTCATTGAACACGCCCTGCAGGCCGGTGTCTTCACGCTGCTCAGGGGGGATCGTCGCCTGCAGGAACTTGTCGAAGGAGTTCTTCTGGATATCGATCAGATTGGGGATGTCGATGACCTTGGGAATCTTCGAGAAGCTCTTGCGAATGCGGAAGTTGTTCTGGATCGTCGGCGTCGCCATCCAAGCTCCAATCACGGCCCTGGCACGCCCGTGCCCGAGCGTTGTCCTTCTGCCGCGGAACAGACTTCTTTAGAATTACTTTGACTAATTCGCGGGGAACCGCTGACTAACGTGCGACCGACTGGCCTTTGTTCCCCGCGTGCCCTCTCGGCTCCCCGAGTCAAGGGAGGCCGGGAGCGGCTTGAGCCGCCCCGGCCTCCCTCACAGGCAACTGCTCGGCTACTTGATCTCGACGGCGGCGCCGGCGCCCGCGAGCTGGGCCTTGACCTTGTCGGCCTCCTCCTTGCTCACGTTCTCCTTGACGGCCTTGGGGGCGCCCTCGACGAGGTCCTTGGCCTCCTTGAGGCCCAGACCGGTGAGCGCGCGGACTTCCTTGATCACGTTGATCTTGTTCGCGCCCGCCGACATCAGCATGACGGTGAACTCGGTCTGCGCCTCGGCCACAGCGGCCGGAGCGGCCGGGCCCGCGGCCACGGCCACCGGGGCGGCCGCCGACACGCCCCACTTCTCCTCGAGCTTCTTCACCAAGTCGGCCGCCTCCATGATGGTGAGGCCGCTCAACTGGTCGACAATCGCATTCAGGTCTGCCATCTGCCTTCTCCGGGTTCTGGTTCGCGGCGGGGTCGCCGCGGCGTTTCATCGGGGCGCCACTCGCGTGCCGCCCTCAAATCAAGCCTGCTTCTCCTGCGCCTCGCGGTGCGCGTTGACAACGCGCGCAATCGAGCCGCCGGGCTGGGAAATGACCGTCGCGAGCATCTGCGCGGGCCGGTTGATCATGCCTGCCAGCATCGCGCGCAGCTCGTCGAGGCCTGGCAACTTCGCCAACTGCTCGACCGCCTTGGCGTCGAGCAGCTTGCCGTCGAGCACCGCGCCGCGGACCGACATCTGGTCCTTCTTGTTCTTCTCGATGAAGGCTTGAAGGACCTTCGCCGGCGAAACCGGATCGTCGTAGCCGACGATCAACGCGGTCGGGCCCTCGAGAATCGACTCGAGCACCTCAGCCTCCGTGCCCTGTGCGGCACGCTTGGCCAGGGTGTTCTTGACCACGCGGTACTCGATGTTCTGAGCCCGGAACTGCTTGCGCAGTTGCGTCACGGTCGCCACGTCGAGCTTATTGGGCTGCGCGACGATCGCCACCTTGGCCTTCGCAAGCTTCTCATGAAGCTCGGCGACCACCTGCTCCTTTTCGCTTCGCTTTTGCACCAGGAATCACCACCTTTCGCTGGGCCTGCGCGGGCCCGTTGTCTACCTGGCGCAAGGAGCAGGGATGAGGGACGACCCCTGTGCTTCCCGTCTCGGCAGGCCAGGCGAGACCACCGCCGTTTAGGCTGCCCTCCCATTGCGATGCGGCTTCCCCGCCTCTTCGGCGGCTCTCACGAACCCGCGTGCAACGGGCAGGCGGCGCCTGCTGTCTTGAACCAGGAACCGGACCGGTTCTTGCTAACCGACCGGGCATGCGGCGCGCATATAGTTCATTCGCGCGCCGCTGTCAAAGCTGAATCTGAGGCATCGGGGGGCCGGCGCGGCTTGCGGCCCGCGCTCGTCAGACCCGGGCGACCGAGCTGGTGTCGATTCTGACCGAAGGGCCCATCGTGGTCGTGATGGAGACCCCGCGCACGTAGATGCCCTTGGCAGTGGCCGGCTTGGCCTTGATGATCACGTCGAGCAGCGCGGCGAAGTTCTCCTGCAGCTTCTGCGGTTCGAAGCTCGCCTTGCCGAGCCGCGCATGGACGATGCCCGCCTTTTCCACGCGGAACTCGACGCGCCCGCCCTTGAGCTCGCGGACCGCCTTGGTCACGTCCATCGTCACGGTGCCCACCTTCGGGTTGGGCATCAGGCCGCGGGGCCCGAGCACCTTACCGAGCCGGCCGACCACGCCCATCATGTCCGGAGTCGCCACGGTCGCATCGAAGTCGAGGAAGCCACCAGTCACCTTCTCGGCGAGGTCCTCGGCACCGACCAAGTCCGCCCCGGCCTCCTGGGCCTCCTTGGCCTTCTCGCCCTTGGCGAAGACCGCGACCCGCATCGACTTGCCGGTTCCGTGCGGCAGCACGACCGCGCCGCGCACCATCTGGTCGGCGTACTTCGGGTCGACCCCCAGATTGATGGCCACCTCGACCGTCTCGTCCATCACCTTGCGCTCGCCCTTGCGCGTGCCGTGCGCCTTGAGCCGCGCCTCATGGCTCTGCTTGAGAAGCAAGAACGCCTGGTCGATGGGGTACTTCTTGGTGCGATCGATCAGCGTCGCCGCCGCGTTGTATGCCTTGCCTGCCATTGGATGCTCCTTACGGTGGTGCGAACGAGCCGCGCCTTCGGCAGCTCTCCCACCCGATTCGTTTGCCTTCAGAAGAGAACGACAACAGGCCGGCTAGTCGACGATGTCGATGCCCATCGAGCGGGCGGTGCCCATGATCGTGTTCATCGCCGCCTGCACCGAGGCCGCGGTCAGATCCTCGGCCTTGGCCTTGGCGATCTCTTCGACCTGTTCGCGCGTCACCTGGCCGACCTTCTCCTTGCCCGGGCGGTGAGACCCCGAGCCCTTCTTCTTCTCGGTGTGCAGTCCCGCGGCCTTCTTCAGGAGCACCGCCGCCGGGGGCGTGCGCATCACGAAGGTGAAGGTGCGGTCGGAGTAGATGGTGATGACGACCGGGATGATGAGGCCGTCCTTGGCCTGGGCCTGGGTCTTGGCGTTGAACTGCTTGCAGAAGTCCATGATGTTCACGCCGTGCTGGCCGAGCGCCGGCCCGATGGGCGGCGCCGGGTTGGCCTTGCCGGCGGGGATCTGCAGCTTGACCTGACCAGTGACCTTCTTCGCCATGTTGCCTACCACCTTGTCCGTGGTTCATGCGGGCGTCAGCGCGCCCTCCCACCTTGAATGCGAACGGCGGGTCCAAGCCCGCCGTCGCAGTCGCCGACAACCCGCCGGCAGGGAACTTTTTCAGGCCTTTTCGACCTGCATAAAATCGAGGTCGACCGGCGTGGCGCGCCCGAAAATGGACACCAGCACCTTGACCCGCCCCTTGTTCGCGTCGACCTCCTCGACCGTGCCGTTGAAGTTCGAGAACGGGCCGTCGGTGACCCGCACGTTGTCGCCCGGCTCGAACTGCACCTTGGGCTTGGGCTTGAGGACGCCCTCGCTGATCTGCGCGGTCAGCCGCCGCACCTCCTCATCGGTGATCGACGGGATCTTCTCGGGCTCCATCGTGGTGGTGCCGCCCACGAAGCCGGTCACCTTGGGCGTCGACTTGACCAGGTACCAACTGCGGTCGTTCATCGACATCTGGACGAGGATATACCCGGGGAAGAACTTGCGCTTGGTCGTGCGCTTTTCACCCTTGACCATCTCCACCACTTGCTCGGTGGGGATGAGGATCTCGCCGAACAGGTCGCTCATGCCCTCGAGCTTGATGCGCTCCTCGAGGGATTTCTTCGCCTTGTTCTCGAAGCCCGAGTAGGTGTGGACGACATACCAGCGCTTGGGCGTCCCGCCGCTCTCTTTTTCCGTAGCTTCAGCCATCTGCCACAAGCCCCTTAGGAGTGTCTTGTCGTCTCGGCCAACCGCTTAGAGCTTGGCCAGCCAGCCGAGCAGCGCGGGAACCCACTCGGTCATCACCTTGGAGGAGATCAGGTCGAAGAAGAAGAGGACCAGCGCCGCGATGACGCTGGCGATGATCACCGCAATCGTCGAAACCCGGGTCTCGGCGAGCGAGGGCCAGGTCACCTTCTTCAGCTCGGTCGCGATGTTCAGGCTGCCCGCGTAGATGCGCTGGTTGAAGAAGCAGAACAGCGCGGCCCCCGCGGCGAGCAACACCCCGATCAGCGAGGAGACGGTAAACCCCTCGACCCCCAACAGCACCGGGTCGGCGACCCGCAGCGCGCCAAGCAGCAGCGCGATCATCTGGTGCAGGAACAGCGCGCCCACGGCCGCAAAGACCACAAACGAGATGCCCACCAACCGCCGCGGCTCCAATTTGGTGCCTACGCCACTCGAGGCTGCTTCCATCGCGGTCACGTCCCTTCCACACGGGCCCACCGGCCGTTCCGGCGCCCTCCGATTCCAAATACCAAAAACCTCCATGTCGCCTCAGCCCTTCCCCGTTTTCGGAAAGGAGAGAGGAGAAGGAGGCCTTCGGAACAGGCCAGGAGGGATTCGAACCCCCAACCCGCGGTTTTGGAGACCGCCGCTCTACCAGTTCGAGCTACTGGCCTATTGCTTCTCGCGCGGGCGCGAACGCTCCTCACCCTGGCGACTGGACGGACCGGCGAGCTACTTGGTTTCCTTGTGGTCCGTATGCTTGCGGCAACGCTTGCAGTACTTCGAGAGCACGAGCTTGTCGGTCATCGTGCGCTTGTTCTTGGTGGTGGAGTAGTTGCGCTCCTTGCACACCGTGCACTCGAGTTGAATGATGCTGCGGTTCATGCTCTGACCTTCCTACGCGAGACCGTGTAAAGACCGCTCTGCTCTTCAAGAGCCCCCGACCAGGATCGAACTGGTGACCTCGTCCTTACCAAGGACGCGCTCTACCGACTGAGCTACAGGGGCACAACCGACCACTTCAGCGAAATTACCAACCTCTACCGGCTTTCTTTCAGAGCGGGAAACGGGGTTCGAACCCGCGACATTCAGCTTGGAAGGCTGACGCTCTACCAACTGAGCTATTCCCGCGCAACCTCGACCGGTCTAGACCTCTTGACAACCGCGATGGACGGGGAAGGATTCGAACCTTCGTAGGCATCAGCCGGCAGATTTACAGTCTGCTCCCTTTGGCCGCTCGGGAACCCGTCCTCAAAGCCTCGTCCGACACCTCGACACGCCCGCCGAATCAAAACCTCTTGTCATCGGCCTTCTGCAGCGTTTGCCTCTAGCCGGCGGCGGGAATCGAACCCGCGACCCTCTGCTTACAAGGCAGACGCTCTACCTGCTGAGCTACGCCGACGACTTCTCCCTGAAACCGATGACAGCCGCGTTTCTCTCCCGCCCGGCCGCTTGCTGCGCCCGTCCGAAGAGCGGCGTTTTTACTGACGAGCGCCCCGGGTGTCAAGCGCTTTTTGTTCACTATCGTGACGGGCAGGCCGTTTCTTGGGCTGCCTGCCCGCCTGTTCTCACCCTTGCCGCCCGCTAGTACTCGCGATCGGCGTACCAGTCGGCAAGCGTGCCCTGAGAGGGAGAGTTGCCGGCGAACGAGCCGTTCCAGACCCCGTTGACGAGGTGGTCGGCGACAGGCGAGGTGTTGCCCTGGTCGCGGGTAATGGTCGCCTGACCCGACATCGAGATGGGGGCCTCGAACGACAGCCCCTCGATGGCGTTGACCGCCGAGGAACCGGCTTGGGTCACCAGCGAGTTGCACTGCCCAACCAGGTTCATCGACTCGACGGTGTCGTAGAACAGATCGCCGAGGATGGCGTGCGCGGTCTCCTTGATCCAATCGTTGATCGCGACACAGTCGATCATCCCCGCCAGCGCTTCCTGGATGGTCGGGAAGCCGGTGAAATGCTCGAGCAGCAGCTCAAGCACCATGCGGGCGGCCACACCGTATTGGAAGCTGAGGTTGTGGGTGCCAATCGAGAGCGTGATCTCGCTGACCTGCCCGGTGAACGGCGTGGCGTGCGGACGGAAAGCGGAGCTGGTGAGGTCGATCTCGACGTACGAGCATGGGTCTGGCGCCTGCCCGGGCCGGGGCGGCGGGCACTCGGTCGTGTACCAATAGAAGATCGCCTTCTGCCAGGTGTCGACGCCCGAAACCGCGCGCGGGTCGGTGCTGCCCTGCGCGGGCTGCTGCATGGCCATCGTCGAATGGACTTCGAAGTTCTTGATGATTTCGATCACGTCGCTGCCGATGTGCACCACCTGCGTGACCCACTCCGGCAGATAGTCTGCGATCGCCCCCGCGATCGCATCTCCAATCGGGTCAGCAGCCCAGCCCGGCACCCAGTCCGGTAGCAGATCGCCGATGTTGCCCGAGATGAGCCCGCCGGCGATTTCGAACGCCTGATCGACTTTATTGAAGACGTTGGCGACAGAGGGCGGCAGCATGTTGCCCACGTGGAAGATTTGGACGACGTGGCCCCAGTCGCCCGAGACATTGAGGATGACCGGAGGCCCTGCGACGCACTGGTAGTTCTGGTCGCAGACCAGGCCCTCGTCGCCTTCGGGATTGCAGTCCGCGTCCTCCCAACACTCAGCGTTGACGCAGGTGTGCGTCTGCAGGTTGCAGACGCCGCTGTCGCACAGGTCATCGCTGTCGCACCCGGGCACGCAGTTGCCGCTGGAGGCACAGTACTGGCCTCCGGGACAGTCGTAGCTGTCGGCGCATTCGTTGCCCACCGTCGAGTCCGGGATGCAGCGGTCGTCGATGCAGACCATGGCCTCGCCGCAGTCCAAGTCGTCGTAACAGGGCTCATCGGCCGGATCGACACAGCGGTGGCTGTCCAGATTACAGATCTCGGGGACGGTGCACTGCTCGTCGCTCTCGCAGCCGATGACACAGATTTCCAGGTCGATGTTGCAGTAGGTGCCGGGGATGGAGGCGCAGTCATCGGTCGACTCGCAGCCGGTGGTCGTCGTTTGGACGCAGTCTCCATCGGGCGTACAGACATGGCCCGGGGCGCAGTCGCTGTCTTCGGTGCACCCGGGCATCTCCACACAAACCTCGTTCTCGACGTCACAGGTCTCGCCCGGCCTGCACTCCGAGTCCTCGGTGCACTGCCCCGCGGGTAGCAGCTCAATCGTAAAGGCGACGCTATTGGCATAGTCGGCGGTCGCGCGCAAAAGCACGTAGGCGGTCTCTCTCACCCGCGTGCCGGTCACGTCGACTCGCGCAATTCCCTGGACCGAGGTGGTGGCAAGCTTGCTCGTCACGTTCTGGCCGTCGAGCTTGACTCCCGGACCATCGGCTTCGAAGGTCACCTTGGCGCCGGCGACGGCCTGACCTTGCTGGGTCACCTTGACCGCGGCGGTGACCGTCTGCCCGTCGCCTAGCCGCAGGGAGGAGATCCCGTTGATCGCCAGCACGCGCGAGGGCTCCCGCACGCTGATGTTCCAGTCGGCGCGGTCCGCGTCGGCTACCCCGGGCGCTAGCGCGATGACGTGCGTCGCTCCCTGCACCGCGCCAGCGGTGAACTCGGTCCGGGCGATGCCCGCCGCGTCGGTCACCGCGGTCGTCGCCGAAAGAACGCCCTCGCCGGCGACGATGGTGAAGGTGACCGTCTCGTTGGGGATGACTCCGACCTCGGTCCCCAGGAGAATGGCCTGCAGACGAATCTTCTGTCCGAACACAGCCTCGGGGGTCGGGTCGCCCACCGCGTTGAGCGACTTTTTCTGCTTGCCCGGGCCACCCGCGTCCTTGCCCGCATTTTCGCCCCCGTCGGCCCCCTGCGGCTCACCTGCGTCGTCGAGCCAGACCGTGCCGCCATCCGGCGTGGTCGTGTCCGGCGGCAAGGTGGTTGGAGCATCGCCCCCACAGCCAGCCGACAGCAGCGCGGCCGAGGCCAGCAGCGCCCAAAAAGTCTCCATGCGGTTGCGACGCATCATGCGCCCTCCTGACGGGAGCCTGCCCCAACACATCGGGCAAGCGGATAAGCAGCCCAGAGTCCGAGCCTTACAGTTTTCCAGCATGCCTCATGAAGAGGCTTGGGGGAAGCGGCTGACGGCCCGGAGGGCATCGGTCAGCGGGAGGATTCACCCTTCGAGGCGCGGCGCTGGCGGGTAGCCTCGTAGAGCAGAAGCGCACCGGCGACCGAGGCATTAAGGCTCGACACCTCCCCGGCCATCGGGATGCGCACCCGGAAATCACACGCCTCGAGGACGATGCGCCGGATTCCCCCTCCCTCGCTGCCGATGACCAGAACGCTCGGGCCACGCAGGTCGACCTGCTCGGGAAGGCGGTCACCGGACATGTCGGCGCCCACGGCCCAGAGCCCCGCGTCCTTGAGATGCCCGAGCGCACGGGCGAGGTTGGTGACGCGGGCGATCGGAACGTGGGCGATTGCGCCGGCCGAGGCCTTGACGACCGTCGGCGTCACCCCCGCCGCCCGGTCCTTGCCTATCACCACGCCCTGTGCCCCCATCGCGTTGGCCGAGCGCACCAGCGCACCGAAGTTGTGCGGGTCCTCGATGCCATCGAGCATCAGCACCAGGCCTTCGGGCCCGGCGGCCTGGGCGCGCTCGATGATTCGGTCGAGGTCCGAATAGGAGAACTCGGCCAGGCGCAGGACAACGCCCTGGTGGACGCCACCGCCGGCCAGTTGGGCGAGCTTCTGACGTGGGAGGGTCTCGGTCGGCAGGCCGAGCTTGCGGGCACTCTCGCGAATCTCCGCGAGCGGCCCGCGCTGCGGCCCCTCGGCGAGAACGACGCGCTCGATCTGCCCGGGAGTCGCCCGCAGGGCCTCGAGTGCCGGATGAATGCCGTAGATGTAGCGGGACATTGCGCCCCTTCCACTGCTCGAGCAGCCGAACGCCCCGCCCTTGCCCGGCCGCCCGGCTACTTGATCTCGATAGGGATGATCACCGTCTTCTTCTGCCGCTCGCAAAGCGTCTTGGTGCAGATGAAGAAGGTCATCTCGGCGTTCAGCTCGGCCGGGCCGGCGGCGCCGGCGGTGAACGGGATCTTCAGCAGCGGCCCGTCCTGCTGCTGGATGGCATCGCCGCGGTCGAGCTTGTCCTTGTCGAGCTTGAGGTTCTTGGCGTCCAGCGCGACCTTGAACGGCGCCTCGGCGTGGATGTACGCCTCGCCCTTGGTCTTGATCTGAATGCTCGCCTCGCCTGCGGCACCCGAGGCGACCGCGGCCCCGGCCTTCGCCTCGATGGAGTAGAGCTTCTCTGCCTGTTCGGCCGCAGCCTCGAGGGCCGTCAGGCCGACGGCAGCCAGGGCGAGCATCGTGCACAGTCTCTTCATTCGCTGCCTCGCTTTGTCGCGGACCGTAGCGGCCGGCTCGAGGAGGGTCAAGGCGCGCTTCGCTTCCGGCCGGCCGTCTTCCGGGTTGGCTTCTCGGCCGCGCGCTTGCGCACCTCGGCCCCGGCGCGCGGACCGGGCTTCGAGGCCGCAAGCGGTCGGAAGTTCTTCTTCGCCTGCGCGAGCTCGACCGCTCGGGCGACGACTTCCCGCGCGACGTCGACCCCGGTCACCTCCTCGATCTCCTTGATGCCGGGCGAGCTGTTCACCTCGAAGACCCGCGGGCCGTCCTTCAGGTCGAGCATGTCGATAGCGGCCACCTCGAGGCCGACCAGGTTCGCGGTCTGCTCGGCCACCCGCTGAAAGCTCGCCGGCAGGCGCGCCGGCTCGAAGCGGGCGCCGGCGCCCAACGTTCGGTGCAGGCGCCCGGGGCGTGGCACTCGGCGCACCGCGGCGACCAGCCTGCCACCGACGACGAGCGCCCGGATGTCGCGCCCCTTCGTCTCGCGGACGTACTGCTGGACGATGAGGTTGTGGCCCATCCCAAGCAGCGCCTCGAGCGCGGCCTCCATCGACTGCACGGTCTCACAGACCATCACCCCGACGCGGTCGCCGCCCTGCAGCGTGCGCACCAGCACCGGACAGCCCCCGACCATATTCACCATCTCGGCGATGCTCTTCGCGTCGTTGGCCATCACCGTGGCCGGCACCGGGATGCCATGGGCCGACAGGTGCTGCAGGCACCGCAGCTTGTTGCGGCTCCGGGCGATGGCCACCGGGGTGTTGAGCAGCGGGATGCCCTGCTGGGTGAGCTGATCGAGCACCGCCAGGCCGTAGCTCTGGACCGACTGGCCGATGCGCGGGATGCACACGTCGGTCCTGGGAACAGGCTTGCCGCCACAGAAGACGCGCGAGTCCTTGCCGTCGAGGTACATCTCGCAGCGCAGCGGGTTGAGCACTCGCACGCGGTGGCCCGCGACCCGGGCCGCGTCCACGATGCGGCGCGTGGTGTAGATGGCGCTCGATCGAGAAAGGACGGTCAGATGCACGCGCGCTCCTCATTGCGCCTGGGGGGCCGGCGGACAGGCGGCGGGAAGTCTAGCGGTCGTCTTCACTCGGTGAAAGAGGCCGTGCCGGCCTCGCCGCGCGCTCCTCGCTCTGCGCCTGGCACTGGGCCAACAGCGTCGGGCGCGCCTGAGCGACGAAGCCGCACTCGAGAATCGCCCGCGCGTAGAAGGCGTCGGCGTCGGAGTGATAGAAGGCCCGCGCAAGCTCGTCGAGCGCCTCGTCGTGTCGCCCGAGCAGCGCCTGGGCGTGGGCGCGCGCGAAGTGCAGGCACGGCCGCTCGCCCCAACGCTGCAGGGCGCGCTGGAGGCTGAACAGCGTCCTGCCGACCGACCACTCCAGGTTCGCATCGTGAGTGAGCCACGCGAGCCGCAGGTGCGCCATCAGGTACTCGAGCGCCACCGTACGCCCCTGGAGGCGCAAGCCCCGCTCTGCATGCTCGAACGCGGAGAAGACCGCGCGGCGCGCTCCGGACTTGTCGCGCACCTGCTCGCAGCGCTCGGCGCGCGCCAGCTCTATCGCCGCCAGCAGGAGCGCCGCCGACTCGGCGGGCAGGCGCGCGGCCAGGCTCCTCGCCCCCGCGAGATCCCCGGAGAGCACCCGTCTAATCGCGCAGCGGCAGCCCAGCGCGCGTGCGGTCTCGTCGCCGGGGTCGAGCGCGGGCGACTCGCCCGCGAGCAGCGCGGCCCGCAGCGCCGCGCGGCCCGGCGCCTCGGGGAGCCCTCCCGGGCCTGGCGCGGGCGGCTCGGCGCCTCCGGGCGAGACGTGCTCGCGCCCGCCCTCGGAGAGCAGCTCGTCCCAGACGACCCGGTAGTCGAAGCGCCGCAACAGGTCGAGCGACGGACCCTCCGCGCGCCTGCGGTAGAGGCGGGCCCGATGCCACACGAACATCGCCAGGAGGGAGACAGACGCCAGCAGCGCGACGATTTCGGCTCTTCCCATCGACGGCAAAGTATACGCGGCGCCGCCTTTGGCGCGCCCTTTCCGGCCGGCCGTCTAGCTGTCGCCCGCCAGCCCTAGCGCAGCCCGACGATGCGCCCGTCGCTGTCGAGGTCCATCCCCTCGCCCGAGGGCCGCGACCCGAGCCCCGGCATCAGCCGGATCTCGCCCGCGAGGACGGTGACGAACCCGGCGCCCGCGCTCAGCCGCGCCTCGCGCACCGGGAGCTTGAAGCCGCGCGGGCGCCCCTTGAGCTCGGGGTCGTGGCTCAGCGACAGGTGGGTCTTCGCCATGCAGACGGGCAGCTCGCGAAAGCCCATCGCCTCGAGCGCGTCGAGCTGCTTGCCGGCCTTGGGCTGCACCTCGAGGCCGTCGGCGCCGTACATCCGGGTCGCGATGGCCTCGACCTTCTTCACGAGCGGCCAGTCGTCCGGATAGAGCAGCTCGAAGTCGGGCGCGCCCTCGTTCGCCGCGTCTCTGACGGCCGCCGCGAGCTGTTCGGCGCCCCGGCCGCCCTCCTCGAAGTGGCGCGAGACGACGGTCGCACGGGCCCCGGCCGCCTGGGCGACCTCGCGCACCGCCTCCACCTCCGCCGCGGTGTCGGTCGGGAAGTGGTTGATGGCGACGACCACGGGCACGCCGAACGTGCGCACGTTCTCGATCTGCTTGGCCAGGTTCTCACCGCCCCTGCGGAGAGCCTCGACGTTCTCGGACTCGAGCGCGGGGTCGAGCGGCTTGCCGGCCACGACCTTCCCGGCCCCTCCGTGCATCTTCAGCGCGCGGACGGTGGCGACGAGCACCGCGGCGGCCGGCCGCAGGCCGCTCTGGCGCAGCTTGATGTCGAAGAGCTTCTCCGCGCCCAGGTCGGCGCCAAAGCCCGCCTCGGTCACCACCAGATCGAAGAGCTTCAGCCCGAGCCGGTCTGCGAGCACCGAGCTCGTACCTTGGGCGATGTTGCCAAAGGGCCCGGTATGTATCAGCGCCGGGTTGCCCTCGAGCGTCTGCAGCAGGTTCGGCTCGATGGCCTCGCGCAGCAGCACCGCCATCGCCCCCGCGGCCTTCAGGTCCTCGGCGGTCACCAGGGCGCCGCCGCTCGTCTGGGCGAGCACGATGCGCCCGAGCCGCGAGCGCAGGTCGGCCAGGTCCTTCGACAGCGAGAGAATGGCCATCACCTCGGAGGCGGCGGTGATGTTCCATTCGGTCTCGCGCGGCACCCCGCCCTCCCTGCCGCCCAGGCCGATGACCGTCGAGCGCAGGGCCCTGTCGTTCATGTCGACGACGCGCGGCCAGTCGATGGTGCGCAGGTCGATGCCGAGCGGATTGCCGAAGTGCAGGTGGTTGTCGAGGAAGGCGGCCGCCAGGTTGTGGGCCGCGGCGACGGCGTGGAAGTCGCCGGTCAGGTGCAGGTTGATCTGCTCCATCGGCAAAAGCTGCGCGTAGCCGCCCCCGGTGGCGCCGCCCTTGATGCCGAAGATGGGCCCGAGCGAGGGCTGCCTGAGGGTGACCGCGGCGCGCACGCCGATTCGGTTCAGCCCGTCGACCAGGCCGATGGCGGTCGTCGTCTTGCCCTCGCCGAGCGGGGTCGGAGTGATCGCGGTGACGACGACGAGCTTGCCGTCGGGCCTGTCCGCGAGCCGCCCGAGCGTCGCGAGGCCGAGCTTGCCCATGAACCGGCCGTACGGTTTCACCTCGTCGGGAAGCAATCCGAGCTTCTGGGCGAGCTCGGCGATGGGCATCGGCGTGGCTTTCTGGGCGATTTCGAGGCTGTTGAGCATGTCTCCTCGCGACGATGGCGCAGGCAGGCGCTCGTTCACCTGCGTGCTGGTGCGAATCTCGGCATCGGGCTGCGGCGTGTCGATGCCAGCGGGGCGGTCGAGAACCGCTCGGCTGCCGGGCGCCTGCGCCGGGAAAGAGCCCACGGCCCGGGGCGAGGGGTTCGGCGGCCGCACAGCCTATCGCGCGGGGGCGGCGAAAGGGATTCCTACGACGCCACCGGGCTCGAGACGCTCAGCCGCGCGGCCCGAGCTCGAAAAGGCCCCTCTCGAGCTCGGCGGCGAGGCTGAGGTCCAACCTGTCCGCGTAACGCAAACCGGCACAGCGACCCCTAAGACAAGGACGGGCGCCAGCAGTCGGCGCCCGATCGGTCGGTAGTGCATGGGAATCGAACCCACCAAGAGCGCCTCTCAGCGCCCTTCATCGGTTTTGAAGCCCACACTTTCACTTTCTCTATCTACGCGGAATCACTAAAGTTCTTGCGATTCCGCGCCGTTAGCCGTCCAGTTGCGTTCGCTTGCGACCGCACGCGACCGCCGATCTTGGGTACATCTTGGGTACAGCCCCCATCGGTTTTCGCGCCATCGTGCGGCCCTTCACTGGAGCCCCCAGGGATCGATCTGCACAACGCTCAGTCCGCCGCTTGCCGCAACAACGGCGGGCCTTCTGCCTTCCACCGGGGCAAGTGCCGCGGTCTGATTCGGGGCGAACCTCCGAACAAGCTCGAGTGCATCGGCGCGCCCGACCACGGCCAGGGCAACCCCCGGCTCGGGTTCCACCGTCCCCCGCACCGTCTGGCCCTCCGCTAACTCGAAGAGCACGGCAACGCCGTTGCCCGCCTGGAGCTCCCGACAGACTGCGCCAAGGTTTCGTTCGAGCAGGTCTCTCGGTTTCAAGGATGCCCCTTCCTTGCGACGCTACGCTTCTCGGCGAGCGTCTCCACGTCCTTGCGGCGGTAGAGCCGGCGCCCGGTCTGTGTTCGCTCAGAGCGCAGCTCGCCGCGACTCTCGGCTGCCTTCACACCATCGGAGGTGAGCCCGAGAACGGCGCCCGCCTCAGCAGGGGTCAACAGCTCTGCCATCTTCCGTCTCCTCTCTCGGCACCGGGACACGCCCTGTCTGCCGGCAACGCTCGCAACCACCATCGCAACACTTCTCCCATCTCCATATCCCGGCATCGGCGAGCCGACAGGCCCCAGGCCAACACTGCCCGGGTTCGCAGTACATCACCACGCGAAGGGGCGTTCCCCCCGGGCCGCTCTGCCTGCTGCGCGCGCAGAGACGATCGCCGAAGGTGAAGAACCGGCTCCGTACTTGTCGAGCAACGCAGGCACGCGCAGTCAAGCGGCAGTGGTAGTGAGGGCACTCGACAAGCTCGGGGACGCTCACGTCATCCGCCCGACTATCTTGCAAAGGCCCGCGTCATCCCTGGCATCTTCGATCGCGAGCCCGTAGCCCACGCCGTCGAGAACCAACTCGAAGCCCGCTTGGCCGTATTCGTGCGGCCGGTCGCGCAACCGGACGAAGAGCCGAACGCAATCGCCGATGATGCGAACGCCCCAGGCTTCACACTGGTTGCCGCTTGGCTGTTTGAAGATTGCAAGCATCGCAACTCCAAGGGCCGGGTGAGCGCAACCACTCACCCGGCCCCAAGCTGTTTAGACGGCCGGCAACTGGAGCGCGCCGCCGAGAACGAGAGCGGCTGTCCAGAAGCAGGTATCGACCGAAGACGCGCTCAGATCAGGCGTTACGTTGTAGCGCCGAAAGAGCATCGCGCTCGACAGGTCCATATCCATCTCGACAACGCCGGTTTCCGTAGTGCCTCCCGCGCCGCCGGTAGCCGCAATCGTCGAAGCTTGGTCGACAACCGCCGTGCCCCGCGTCGAGCCGTCCTGCGAATCCTCATGCTCGATAGCGAAGCTCAGCGTCTTGCCTTCCGCCAGCTCGGCCGAAAACGTGATCAGAAGCTTCCCGCAGAGAAAATTCGTCCGGTCGATATCGACACCGTTGACCTTGGTTGCGTCGCCAGTGCCCCCGGCGGTTGCCTCGCCAGCGGCAACGAAGCGGGGGCGGTACTGCGAAAGATCCTTGTTGAACTGCATGGCTTTCTCCGTTGTGGGGGTTGCGTTGCTCACCTACTTCGAGCCGGCCGACTCCTCGAGAAGCTGCTCGTGAAGAGCGGCAATCTGCGCGTTGAAGGCGAGCCCGCGCGCGTTCACGTCGTCGCCCGTCGATTCCCAGTTCATGAGGGCGCGATGCACGGTCATGAGCCCGGCCGCCGAGTCGAGCAGCTTCCCCGGCTGGCCGTCTCGAACGCCGCACAGCAGGGCAGCGGCTATCAGATAATCCCGGTATCCGCGCTCCAGCGTGGTGAGCCTCTTCTCGAGGGCACCGGCCATAAACTGCTTGTCGAGCTTGGCGGCCTCGGTCTCCAGGTCGCCAATCTCCGCGGCCAGTGCGCGGATCTCCTGCTGGGCGATCTGGATCTTCTGGTCGAGCAGAGCGCTCCTCTGCTCCTCTTCGATTGCCGCCTTGGCTTTCGCGTCGGCCTCAGCAACCGCCTTCTCGGCCGCGTTGCCGGGCCTGAGCACGGCGTCCCTGATTGCAGCCACAAGGCCCTTGCGCGCCGCCTTGGCGCCCTCCTCGCCGTTCTGCTTCTGTCCGCTCCAGTCGACAATACTCGACTCGAACCGGGCGATCTGCGCGCGCTTCTCTTCGATGCTCTGCCTGATTGCTCTGCTTCCCATTGTTCGCACTCCTCGGTTTAGTGAGCGCTCTTGGCGCTCTGCTATCTGCAAAGCCCAACATGATGGCTAGGTCGCCAGTGGGCCAAGCGCAAACAGCACAAGGGCGCGCGAATCAGTGAACCGTGGTCGGCTTCGCTTCTGCTGCTTCTCGCCCCGGCGGTGGAAGGCAGGGACGAAAGCCGGGAGCCCGAACAACGGCGAGCAGAAAGAGCAAGGCGAGGGCTTGCAACCAACCAATCGTCGGCAGGCCGAAGATATGGGGAACCGCGGCGTTCCACGCCAGGGCAACGAAAGCCGGGCCAAGCGCAACGGCACCAACCGCCAGCAGGCACGCTAGAGGCTTCACGCTAGGACCCCGCGAAAGCAGGAGCCCGAGCGATCGTAGTCGCGCCCCGCAGGAAGTTCTCGCGCTCCATAACGCGCTTGATCTTGTTCCACGTCTGCTCGGGGTCGCCGCTGCCGTTGATGTTGATGGTCACGTTCTGCTGAACGGGCGGGCCGCCAACATCGGCCGCCGCGCTGAACATCGCGCCGCCCATCTTGTAGCCAGGGGCCGCGTTCAGAATGCCGTCGCTGAACCGCTGGAGCGAGCGCGCGGCATCGGTCGCCGAATCGCTGAGTAGGTCGACCGATTCGGCGGCAGAGGGCATCTCGAACATCTGCCAACTCCACGCATCCTTGAAGGCGTCCCATGCCGCTGTAGCTGCATCCCTGGATGCCTGAGTGTCTGCCTTTGCTGCGCGCAGACGGTCGGCTGCGTCGTCAGAGAACACGCCGACAACATCAGCAATAGCTTCGAGAATTCCGTTGTATGCTACCTTGATTCCGTAGGCCGCCCAATGCAGCCCAGACTCCAGCAACTTGAGCACAGCCGACAGGGCGTTGAGCGCGAACACGACCGGCCGTAGGCCCATGTCGAACAGGAACGTCATGGAGAGGAACGAGTCGAGAGCACTAATCAGCGCGCCGAATATAGATGCGATCTGCGTGATAACGCCGATGATTACCATTATCGGCTGTGCCGCCGTCTTGATGATCGGGGCCAGTGCGCCGACGATTCCGCCGAGCGCTTCGGCCAGTCCGCCAAGCACGTCCTCGAACGCACCCATCGCCTTGGCGAAGCCTTCGCTCTGAGTGATCAGGCCGATGACGGCGCCGATGACGGCGCCCCATGGTCCCCCCATCTGTCCGCCCTGAGCAGCGCCCTGAGCAGCGGCAGACGTGTACCGGCTTTGACTCATAGCGGCAGAACCAACTTGGTCGAGAACGTTGGTTCCGATGGTCCTCTTGTCGCTGCCAGCGATTGCCGAGCCAAGCTGGCCGGATGCGATGGCATCGTAAAACGCTCGCACGTCTGCCTCAGAAGCCGCCGTTTGGCCGGCCGAGCTGGACACCGAAAGCCGGCCGATTCGCGATGCGTCCTTGCCGATAGCCTGCTGCCATGATGCAGCTTCGGCAGCGGCAAGGCGGGTGTTGCGATCGATCAACCGCTTGACCGACTCCTCGTGCGCCCTCTGCCAGTCGGCTTCCCCTTTCTTCCAGGTTGCCAACGCGGCGGCCCGGTCCTCGGCTTCAATCCTCAGCTCATGCTCGACAGCCCCGAAGGCTTCAAGCAAGGCATCGCGTCCATCCTTCGCCCCGGTCGCGAGGGCCTTGCTTGCGTCTGACTGCTTCGGGGCCTTCTGGAACATCTCGCCGACAGTTGCAATCACGCCCTTGAAATCCTCGGCACCGGATTTCAGCGACTCCATGAAAGCCTTGCCAAGATCGATCGTCTGCTCTTGCGTCGCCTGAGCCGTCTCCAGGCCGCTGAGGTACTCGCTCAGATAGGTCAGCCGATCGGCGCTATCACCTGTGAGCATCCCGTCGGTAGCGAGTTGGTTCTTGAGGGTCTGGTATTCTTGCGCCAGATCGGGACGCATCTCTGCATAGACTCGCGAGCGCCCTTCCTTGCCGCCGAAGATGTAATCTGCGCCAAGGCTGAAGTTGTCCTTCATCTGGTCGATCTTGCTTTCGCCGATCGCCTTCTTGATCGCACCCCACCCGCCGACAATGCCGAGCGTCATAGCGAGCATCGCGCCGAACGGGCCGATTAGAAGCTGAGCGCCGACAGCGGCAGCGGAGAACGCGCCGCCCAGCCCCTTCAGCCCTGTTGCAACACCATCGACGGCAGAGACGGACAGGCCAAGATCATCGGCTATCTTTCGCGCGCCCTTGCTTCCTGACTCTCCGAATACCTTGGCGAAGCTCTCGCCGAGTAGATTGAAATTGCCGGCAAGGCGGGTTGATACGGTTTGGATGGCGCCAAAGGACTCAGCGAATTGACGCGAGAGCTTCGAGGCCTCATCGGCCGCCCGCTTTGTCTCACGTTGAGCCTTGGCAAAGTCTTTCTTCAACTGGTCAATGTCGGCGGCCAAACGAACGGTCAATGTGCCCAATTCAAGCACGGCTTACCTCGGATGATGCGAATTCTTGCAGAGCAATCGGCTTTCCTATCTACTACCATCGCCCATTGATCGCCGTTCTGTGAAGGGCTTTAGCGCTTGGGATCGGCCATCGTTTCGAGGATTACTTTAGCAAGCTTCAACCAAACATCATCATTCTTCGCAATGGAAGCAACGATTGCGTCTGCATTCGGCTTCGCGCTCTTTCGCGAGGTAGGCGCAGCCGCCTTCTTGCCCGAGCCGACCAACAGGGCTTCAGGGTTGGCGGGCACCGGAACAACCGAGTATTCCAGCAGCTCTGATTCGAGGAAATCGTAGCCCTGGCGCTCTGAATTCCAGGCGTGCTTGATCGGGCGGAAGCCGACGGAAACGCCGGTAAGGAAGCCCTCGCGCACCATGTCGCCAATCATCGCGCCGAATGGATACATCTCCTTGGGCGTGAATTCGAGCTCCGAATAGAGCCTGTTTCCCGCGGTCCATATCTTCGTCGCGCGAGCGATCGGCGGCTGCTTCCGATCGTGCGCCCAGAGCACTACCGGGTTGCTCTTGTAGGCGTCGAGCTTCCAGCCGTTCACGGCGATTACATCGCCCATCCGGTCGGCCGCTGTGCTCGAAATGCAGAACTGGACCTTTCCCGCCTGAGACTTGACCTCGGCCGAGAAGTTCTTTCGGATTCCAACCTCATTACTTGGAGCACTTCGGAATTCGCTCTCATTCACCCAACGCATTGTTGTCAGTCCTTCCATCGCTACAGAGCCGCAGGAGCGGCTGTTCAGTTATCGGCTTGCCCTCAAGTTCTGCGCGCCGGGCGGCAATGTCCGCTTCGAGCTTTTCCCGATGCTCCTCGGGCAGCTCCACGGCCTTCTCGCTAATGGAGGCAAGGGCTTCGAGTGAGGCGCCCTTGGCAACGCTGGAAAGCCGCTGCGCGAGGATTCTCCCCAGCGTGTCGAGCAGCTCCGCGTCTTCGACCGGGGCTTTCTCCTCAATCGACCGGATCTCTTGCACCGGGCGCCCGTCTGCGCGGTCGAGAATCATCTCCGCGGCTTTCAGCCGAACGCCATCGCTACGGGCCGTCAGCATGATCTTCACGATCGCCCCGATCGCTTCTTCGCGGTGGAGCTTTGCGAGGTATCGGCGCTGGTCTCGCTCCTCGACACCATCGGCCGAACCCGCGAGGGCGCGCAGCTCCTCTGAGCGTTGCTGCAACAGCGCGGGGGTAGTCTCCTCGGCTGTGCCATCGTCATCGAAGCCCGCCGGCACCGGGGGCGGTTCCACCGACGCAAGCCGGGCTTCCATCGCTTCGACTGCTTCGGGCGGTAGCACGGCCAGCCCGCGACGCCAGCGAGAAACACGAAGCTGCCCAGCGTTGTCGGGCATCCCGGCGAATTCGGCTAGCTCGCGTTGCGATACGCCTTTCGACTCGGCGAGCGCGACGATTCGATCGCGCGCCGCTGCTTCGTCGGGGGTTTGCTGTCTGGAAGGTCGCTTGCCCATGCGCCTACCATCGCTGGCAGGTCGCTTTGACAGAAAGACAGGGTGACAGCGTTCCCAATTGGTAGATTGCCCCCACCCCCCTTGCGCCGTCCCTCCGACCGAAAATGGAACTACTACCCCCGGGTTTGCGGGGAGTGAGGCGGTTTGCGGGGAGTGGCGGGGAGTGTGTCCGGTCACTCTCTAGGAATTGTCAACTGACAGTTTCACACGTTGGGCTTGTGGACTCCCCGCGACTCCCCGCACTCCCCGCAGACTCCCCGCAGACTCCCCGCAGGGCGAACGTTCGCGCCGAAACCCGCGACAGAGCGCACTGTCCGGCCGGCTCTCCGACAACGTGGGTGCTGTCGAAGAACCTGCACAGGCGGCACCTGACCGAGAGCCAGCGCGCGATGGCGGCGGCCAAGTTGGAGCCGCTGTATGCAGCCGAGGCTAAGGAGCGGATGGCCGAAGGCGGGCGGACGAAGGGTAAGGCAAATTTGCCTGACCATGAATGCGGCCGCGCCCGCGACAAAGCCGCCGCCGAACTGAACGTCTCCCCGCGCACCGTCCGGCCGGCTGCACAGCCGAGCGCTTGACAGCCTGCCTGCCGTGAGTGTAAGAAGCTACATCATGCAAACGAAGCGACGAACCGACGACACAGCCGAACAACTCGTAACGCCTGCTGAGGCCGGCAAGATCCTTGACGTGACCCCTGGCGCAGTCCGGGCAATCGAAGCCCGCGGCGAGCTTGCAGCCATGCGGACACTCACCGGCCGACGCCTTTACCGTCTTCGCGACGTTGAAGCCCTCGCCGAGCAGAGACGCAAGGCGAGCAGCGAGAAGCTACGAACCAAGAAGCGTTGACCCTCTCTCGCCCGCCGGCAAGCGCGCAACGGCGGGCAAGCGAAAGCCCCGAGGTGGTCAGACCTCGAGGCTTCCTAAACCGCGCGCCTACCGTAGAGGCACACGATCATGGCACAGACTGTTACCGCAGCGACCGTCCCCGTCAATCGCAAGCTCGAGAAGGCACGCGAGAAGCGTGCAGACGCCTACTACCTTGCCGGCGCGCTGTTTATGGGTGTGTGCGGGACAGAGCAAGGACTCGAGCTTGCTCTTGAGGCAATCGCTGGCTTGCGGAAGGCCGGGCGGGTTGACGAGGCCAACCGCCTGGAGCGCAAGGCTTGCGATCAGGCGGAGACACACCTTGGAACGCGAAGCTCTTTGCGCGCTGCGCTGCGCGAGCTGGCCCGGCTGAACAAGAAGGTTGCCCGGCTCGGCGGCCCCGCTCTGAACGAAGACCACGACTTGCCCGCGCATGAGACGCCTAGCTTCATGGAGGTTGCGAGCAAGAGCGCAATCTCAGATACCGATTACGAGGAAGGCTGCCGTAACTTGTGGAAGCGCAAGGACGAGCTGCGCCCCAAGCTTGAAGTGTACCCGGTCCCGACCATGAAGCCCGGGCAGGCTGTCGTAACGGAAAATATTGTGTTCGTTCCCCCGGGGACCCCCGAGGAAATCGAACGCGCGGCAGCGGCGGCCTGGGACTGCTGCAACCCCTAGCCACACTACCGCGAGAGCAGGGCCGGCCAGCCCGACACGCTTTCCCCAGCGTGCCAGCTTTCGCGAGCCCGGGGCCTTCGGGCCCTGGGCGCTTTCATATCGGGGCCGCATGGGGTGCGGGATGCCAAGAAAAGCAGAGCGGTTCAGCAATCTCGCGGAGCTTCAATCCGCAGTCTTGCGTGAGTGCGAGTGCAGGTTTGCGAAGACTTCGGGCAAGCCTTGGTCCGAGCGCACAAGCAAAGCGGTTCTCGATTGCCTGGAGCGGTCGATTCAGCGCGAACAGAAGGCCCGGGAACTATTCGAGAGGTTCCGGCGCGCTTCCTGGGATCTTGTCGAGTTCTACAGGCAGTGTAGCGGGGATGGCGAATGCGGGTTCTCTTGCGGAAGTATGGTCTTCGCCCTCGCTCATTCCCGCGTCGAGCCCATGGTCGAGGGCGCAATCAACGGCGGCCCGGAAGCATGGAATCCTTTGAGCGAGTGGCGGTTCTCGCCAGACATAGGCAGTGGGAACACCCGCTCGTGCCTTGTTGGCTTGTTCACGTCCGCCCCAATCCAACAGGTGCCGCCATACCTCGCCCCCCAGCTATGGGGCGCTAGCCGTTGGCCTGGAGACCAAGAAATCGCTGTGCTGAGTCTCCTAATAGGCAACTTCCCCGAGAAGCTAACCCCGGTCGCTATCAGGGGCGAGCCGAAGACCGTGGCAGAGGTTATCGGCGAGGAGACGAAGAACATCCGCGAAGCCCGCCGGCGGTTGAAAGACCGGGCCGGATAGACCGACACGAAGCGGCGAGGCGGTTCGTGTCGTGACACGTTGACGGGCATTCGAAACTGCCGTTTCGAGAATTCGGGCGCAGTTGCACTCTTGCAGCATGAAGACTGCGACAAGCCCGAAGGGCACCCCTCTCAGCATTTCCGAACGCTCCCGACTCGCGCGATGTATCGAAGCGACTGGCGAGCGGCAGGCCGTTGCCGCACTCGGTATTAGCCGCCAAAGCCTCGCAAGAGCCGCGGCCGGTTTGCCGCTCTATCGAGGCACGATCGCTCTAATCGGTCAGGGCCTTGCCAAGCTCGAGGCCGAGTGCGAACGCGCCGCCGCGAATGAGGCGCACGCCGATCGACTCGCAGCAGAAATCGGGGCCGGAAAATGAGCGGCCCTCCCGACCGACGCGACGATCGCCCGACTGGCGAAGGGGAGGCAGCAACGGCTGCCCACGCCAAGGTGTCGCCTGTCGAGTGGGCAGCGGCGGTCAAGCGAAGGAAGACCGGCACGGCGCTTCCAGGCGACGACGCGATTATCGAAGGCTACGACGATCGGCTGTGCGACGCATGGGTCGAGGAGATCCGCGAGAAGGCGCCGGAAGTTGACGATCGCCCTGAGCACCAAGTGCGGAAGGGCGAAGGGCACCGGGCCGTTGCCGCCGCACTCGAGGCGCTTCGCGGAATGCCCAACACCTTCCAGCGCGATTGCCGCCTTGTGTCTGTCGTCGACTGGAATTCAAGCAACGAGAAGCGCGACACAACCGAACGGCCCGACGGCGCGCCGGTTGTCCGCGACGTATCCGCCCCCGCTTTGTGGGAGCGCCTCTCTGCCGCAGTCAAATGGACGAAGTACGACGGACGAGCCAAAAAGAACGTGCCGTCAGATCCGCCGCACGATGTAGTTGCAGCCGTTCTGCAAAGGGGCGATTGGCCCGGCTTGCGAGAGCTGCGGGGAGTCATTACCGCCCCTGCGCTGCGCCCCGACGGCACCCTGATTGATAAGCCGGGGTATGACTCGGCGACTGGCCTTTACTTCGCGCCGACTGGCAAGACGCCTTCAATCTCGCCGAGCCCCACGCGCGCCGATGCACTCGCCGCACGCGATGCTCTTCTCGAGGTTGTCTGCGATTTCCCCTTCGCATCGGAAGCGCATCGGGCAGCGTGGCTTGCTTCACTGTTGACGCCTTTCGCCCGGCCGGCAATCGGCGATGCGAACGCGCCTCTATTCTTGGTTGACGGCAACAGCCGAGGGTGCGGGAAGTCTCGCCTTGTCGACTGTGCAGCCATCATCGCGACCGGCCGCACGGCGCCGCGCCAGCAATACACGGCGAACGGCGAAGAGCTGGACAAGCGCATCGTCTCGCATCTCCAGGCCGCGGATTCGCTCATCCTCTTCGACAACGTAGCCGGGGACTTCGGCGGGCCGGTGCTCGACAAGCTGTTGACCTCCGAAGGCTGGTATGCGGCGCGCCTGCTCGGCAAGAACAGCGCCGATGCCGCGTTGAAGCTACGAAACCGGGCAACGTGGTTTGCGACCGCGAACAACGCATCGCTTGCCGGGGATCTTGTTCGTCGAGTCGTCCATATCAGGCTTGCGACCGAGCTTGAGCGGCCCGAGGAGCGCAGCGACTTTAGGCACTCCGACCTCTTTGGTTGGATTCGCAGCGAACGCCCCCGACTGATTGCCGCCGCTCTAACCGTCCTTCGCGCGTGGTTTGTGGCGCAACGGCCCCTCCCCGAGGGCCTTGCCGCTTTCGGTTCGTTCGAGGCCTGGAGCGCGATTGTCCGAGGAACCTGCCTATGGGTTGGCCTGCCCGACCCGTGGGGAGACACGCGAGAAGGACTGCGCGAGGCCGACCCCGGCGATACGCTGCACGATGCACTCATCGCAGGAATCGAAGCGATCGATTGCGATGGTGCGGGCCTTTCTACGGGGGAAATCAAGCGCCGGCTCGAGAGCGCATCCCCTCAGCTAGCAGGCTTCCTCGATGCCCTTGCGGCCGCGGGCTTTGTCGAAGACGGCAAGGTTGACGCACGCAAGCTTGGAAGGCGCCTGCAGTTGCTCAAAGGTAAGAGGAAGGCAGGTGCCTGGATTGCCGCCGAGCGCGACTCGCACTCCAAGGCGCCTGTTTGGCGCATCGCTCGCGAGCTAGACGAGTCGCGAGACGAACCGCGGCCTAGCGCCGGGGTACACGCCGAGCAGCCCGCAGCGTGGCATTCCACCGGGGCAGAGGAGGGCATCCGCATATGAGCCCCTCCGCGCTGCTCGATACCCTCCGCGCCCGGGGAGTGCGCGTCTGGCCAGACGGCGACGCCCTCGAGATTCGCGCACCTGCCGGAACACTGACACCGGAGATCGTCTCTGCCCTTCGCGAGCGAAAGCCCGCGCTGCTCGCCCTCCTGCGGTCTGAGGTTGCTTGGCGAGTCCTGGCGATGCGTCGGCAGGCGACCGCTAGCGGCTCTCTGCCGCTTCTGCTCGCGCGGTCTGTGTCCCCAGCAAGCGGCCAGTGCGCGAGCTGCGGCGAGCCTTCCGCCGAGTTTCGCTGCTCTCTCTGCACTGAGGCTGCCCGGCAGGTAATCGCCGAGCTGCGGCATGGGGGCCTTCAATGACCGGCCGCCGCAAGCCCACCATTCAGCAAGTCGAGCCCCATCCCGAGTTGTGCGCTGCAGGCTTTCGCCCCGAGCTAGGTGGCGAATGGATAGACCCCGCCAGCGGCGAGGCCGTTCCCCTGCGCGATGCGCGCTACCGCGTTCGTCTACGGTTCGCCGTTCGCACCCTCGCCGAGTACGGCTGGCGCCCCGTCGACGGCAGGCGCATCGGCACCGATGGCTGGGTCTATGTCCGATGGTTCGTCGGGCCTGACGGGCAACGGCGAGGGCTTCGAGGAGCGTTGCGAGAATCGGGACTTCCTGCGGGGTTGCTGCCGTGAGTGACAACATGGAGCGAACCAACCAACTTCTCGAAGCCATCCTTGACCGGCTCGACCGTCTGGCAGCGGCGAACGTCCAGCCCGTTGGCGTGCCCGCCCCGAGTCCCCAGGCGCTTTCGATAGAGCAGGCGCAAGCCCAGCTTGGCTGCTCGAGAACGCGAGTCTTCGACCTCCTGCAAGACGGCACGTTGAAGCGCGCACGAAAGATCGGCCGCAGAACGATGGTGCTCGCCTCAAGCGTCGAAGCGGCTCGACACCTACCAAACCAGGCGCTTCCCGCAACGCCCCGGCGCGCCCGTCGGCGGGCAAGCGTCGGCGAGGTTGGCGAGCACTTCGGCGATCGGATTCGTTCGCTGAAGGTCTGACGACTGGAACGAGGGCCGCGGGGGCAACCTTGCGGCCTTCACTTCAACCGTTGCTCTTCTCGAGTGGCGGGTCGTCGGGATGCTCGAGGCGAATCGGGACGCGAAGCATCGGCGGAACCTGTACCGACAGATAGTGCAACATGGTCGTTCGCGCTGACGTGTGACCTAGCGAGCGCGCGATGGTCTCGACGGGAAGGCCCTTGCCCGCCGGGTGATACTCCTCGCCGCATTCGGCGAGCCAAGTGCTCCTGCTGTGTCGGATGGCACCAAAGGCGATTCGCTCAAGCGAGTTGTCGCCTGCCTTCTGCCGTATCCGATCAACGACTTCGAGGATCGCCGTCGAGCTTGGCGCCTTCCCGCGCTCCTGCATCCGCTTGGCGGCTGCCAGCGCCTTCGCGTCAAGACTGATGATGTGAAGCCTGCCCGTCTTGTGCTTGAAGGTGATCGTCCCTGCTATGTCGCCGTAGCCTTCCAGGTCGCGGACCGTCCCATCGCGTTTTGCGAGGCGGTTGATCTCGGATAGGTGCATCCCGCTCGAAGCGAGCAGGCGCAGCGTATCGCGCAAGAACTGTGTTGGAAGGCGCGCATAGAGCTTCTCTACGGCTTCAATGCTGTAGCCCTTCACTTCGTGCGTTCTGCGCGATGCCGGCACCGTGAGGAAGCGGCCAGGGCTCTCGGCAGGGTCAAGCTCGCCCTTCTCCACAAGCCAACTGCAAAAGCTCTTGAACGCGATGATTCTGTGTTTGCGGCCAGCTTCCCAGGCAGCGAGAAGCCGCTTCGTCGTCTTGGCGTCCAAGTAGCGAAGGTCGCGACCGCGCAGCGCCTCGTCCCAAGCGGCGAGGTAGCAGCGCAGCGTGACGACGTACCCAGCCGAACGGCCGGCCGCCTTGAGATATTTGAGGAAGTCGCCAACTGCCTTCTCGTCGAGCCGAACAGAATCGGAGCGCTCCTGCTCGCCGCGGAGCGCTGCCGCGTATTCGGCTGGGTTGGCCCGGAAAGCGCGGTACTCGAGGAGCGCTGCTTCCTCCGACTCGGCCTCAAGGGTCAGGTTGTAGGACACCCCGTCAACCGTCTTGCGGATGATCCATCGGCGATCCCCTTCAGCCGTCGCGTAGACACGCCCGCCAAGCCACTTCTCGGTCTTCTGTCGCATCGTTCGCCCCTTGCCAGTACCCTCGCCGTCTTGGGTACATCTTGGGTACGAAGGCTAGCGCGCGAAAAAGGCCCCAGCAACCTGCGCTGGAGCCTTGGGCGAATTCCTCAGTGATTTCCGCTCGGTAGTGCATGGGAATCGAACCCACCAAGAGCGCCTCTCAGCGCCCTTCATCGGTTTTGAAGACCGAGCCGGCCACCAGGACCGGAGGCACTACCGCGGCGGACTCTGGCATCTCGCCCGAGACACCGTCAACCGACCGAGCGCTCGCCGTCTTGGACACGTCTCGCTCGTCTCCGCCCGTGCTCTTCTGCCGCCCGCCGCCTGCGGCAGTGGTTAGCGATCGCCCTGCAGCTTCCCATCGCTCGTGGCGCTCGCCGGAGCGGCGCCCGCCACCGGAGCGCTCGGAGTGGCGGGAAGGCCCTGCGCCGACAGCGGGACCGGCATCAACACGGGGCGACCATCCGGGCCCACGCCCGCGACGACGTAGGCGAACGCGCACCCCTGGGGCGGGGTGAAGGTCGGCGTCGCGCTCCCCGTCACCGGCGGCGTGTAGCTCGGATGCCCGGGCACGGGCGTTGCCGCCGGCAGGGTCGCCCCGGCAGGAACCGGGGGCGAGCCCGCCGCCCCTTTGCCTTCGCCGGGGCGCGCGCGAACCCGGCCCGACTCGTCGAAGTCGACCATTCGCGAGGTGAGCATCGCCAGCGGGTCCGACGGATCGAGCTGGCGCCACTTGTGGTCCTCGACGCGCCCTCCGTAGAAGCGCGAGAGCGCCCGCCGCAACCCGAACTCGGTGCAGACCACGGGCTGGATCTTCTGGCCGAGCTGGAAGCGCACCAGGTCCACCTTGCCCAGGTCGGCAGGGTCGGTCATCGCGACGAAGACGGTTCCCTGCTTTTCGCCGAGCGGCAGCGCGAGCAGGCGCAGCGCGAGCTCCAGTGAAAAGCGCGCGAGCAGCGCCTCTGGAGGAGAGGCCTCGAGGATCTTCTCGTCGGTGATGAAGGGCGTATTGAGCTGCTTGCCCAGCAGTTCGAGCACCGCGCGCGCGGGGGCGTAGTCGAGCTGTACCGCCCATTCGCCGAGCCGCCCGCCCTCGTGGCGCTGCCTCGCGAGCAGGTGCTGGAGCTGGCCCTCGGTGATGAGCCCCGCCCCCACGAGCAGCTCGCCGATGCGCGCTCGCCCCGACGCGCGGGGGCTCTTCGCACTGTCGGTGCTTCCGGGCGGTGAGGGGGCGACGCGCCCGACGGGTTCGCTCTTGCCGACCGGCGACGGCGCCCGGGGATTCGGCTGGTCCGCAGCAGGGACGGAGGCCCGTTCGGAAGACGGCACCTTCGGCCAGGCAGGCGCCTCCCGATCGTCGCGCAAGGCGACGCCCGGGCCCAGCTCGTGGTCGAGCGGCACGCGCTTGGGGAAGAGCCCGGCGAGCCGCGCCGCGAGCTCCTCGGCGCCTATCCTCCAGCCGCGCTGCGCGATGAGCCCGCGCAAAGCTCCGGCCAGCTCGCGCGCGTGGCCGAAGCGCGCCTCCGGTCTTCGTGCGAGCGCCTTCTGCAGGATGGGCAGCAGCTCGGGGGCCGCCCCCAGCGGAAGGCAGACCTTGCGCTCGTCGTGCGCCGCGACGCGCCCGAGCACCTCGGGAGGAGAACCCGAACCGGGAAAGAGCTGGCGGCCGGTCGTCAATTCATAGAGGAGCGCTCCGACGAGGAAGATGTCACTCGCGTGCCCGGCCGGAGTCCCCGAGAGCAGCTCCGGGGCGATGTAGCCGAGCTTGCCCTTGACCAGGTTTCCCTGCGTCGATTCGCGCCCGTCGGCGGCCTTGGCCACGCCGAAATCGGCAAGCTTGACCGCCCCGTGCATCGACAAGAGCACGTTGGCCGGGTTGACGTCCCGGTGCACGACCTTGAGCGGCACGCCGCCCGGCCCTTTGGCCTCGTAGGCGTACCCGAGCGCCTCGGCGACACAGGCGGAGAGGTAGACCGCCTCGGGCACGGTGACCGGCTTGCCCGCCTCCCTGGCAGCAACGAGCACCCGCCGAAGATCCGGCCCGTCGACCAGCTCCATGACCAGGTAGGGGCTGCCGCCGCTGGTGCCCAGGTCGAACACCTGCACGACGTGCGGGTGCACGAGGTGGACGCACAACCTCGCCTCGCGCAGGAAGGCCTCGGCGCTCGTCGGATCACCGGCAATGCACGGCAGCATCCGCTTGATGGCCACTGGCTTTTCGAAGCCGCCGGCTCCGACGACCTTGCCCAGGAACACATCCGCCATCCCGCCGGAAGCGAGCTTGCGGACAACTCTGTATTGACCCACGACGCCCCCCTCCTCCTCCTGACCTTGAACAAGCTACGGGAGCCGGTCTCGGCAGCCAGTCCTTCGAATGGGCAACCGCTCGGCCGCAGCTCCGGCAACCGTGCCGATGCTGCCCGTGGTCCACGACCGGTCGCCACTGGTTCGCCTTCGCCGCAGGCTCTTGGTAGAACCGCCCGCCGTGACCCTCCCCACCGCTCCGCCCCGCGAAGACCTCCTCGGCGCCGCCTGCGCCGAGTGCGCGCGCCAAGGCACCTGCTGTTGCGAGGTGGCCGAAGGCGAGAAGCTGGCGACCTTGAGCTTTCGCGACGTGCGCCGCATCGAGGAGGCGAGCGGGCTTGCCGAGCATCGCTTCGTCGAACGCGAAGAGCTCGACCCGCTGGAGCGGCTCGCCTACGAGACCTTCCGCCCGCTCTACCGCGGTCTCTTCGTCGGCAACGTGCGCCTGGGGCTCAAGCCGCGCCGGGGCGCCTGTGTCTTCCTCGAGCGCGGTCGCGGCTGCCGCCTGCCGCCCGAGGCCAAGCCGCTCGCCTGCCGCCTCTACCCTTTCGACTACAACCTCGCCGGCGAGTTGACGCTCGTCGACGCGCCGCACTGCCTGGCCATCAACGAGGCCTGCAGCGAGCGCGAGCTGCTGCGCATGTTCGGCACCTCCCGGCGCCAGCTTCGCGCGCTGCGCAAGCAGACGCTCGAGGAGGCCGCCGAGCACGCCCGACTGCTGCGCCACCACGCGGGCTGAAGAGGTGTCGCAGAACCCTTACGAGCAAAGACCGGTCAAGAGGTGTCGGAAAGCCTGCGGCGTGTCGTGCGAGGCGGGGACCGCCGCCGTCTCGGGTGGCTTGCGTGCGCGCATGAAGAAGAGGCGCTGAAGCGACGCTGAGAATCGCTGTCCGTCGCTGCTGAGACCGCAGCCGGGCAAGGGCCCGGTGCGAAGCTCGGGGTGAGCGGGAGACGGGCCGAGGCCGGGTCGGCCTCTCTCCCCAACCTTCTCTTCCTACGGCGCGCTTTCGATCCTTCTTCTCGCCGCCACCCTCTCAGCACGCCGTAGGAGAGGGGGCTTAGTCGGTGCCAAAGCGCGGGCTTGATACCTGGGACTCTCGACTCTCGACCCTCTTTCCCCCTTCTTCACGATTTCGGGCATTGCCGCCTCCCCGCCGCCAATTGCTCCTGGCGGCCCGGCGAGCCGCGCCCCACCCTTCGGCACCTGACCAACCACCGAGGTGCCGCAAGTGAACCCTCTCCACCAACGCACGGCCGGCCTCCTTGTCCCGCTCTTCTCCATCCGCTCCGACCGAGGCTGGGGCATCGGCGAGCTGCCGGATGTTGGCGCGATTGCCCCGTGGGCGCAGCGCGCCGGCTTCTCCGTCCTCTCGCTGCTGCCGCTGCTCGAGATCGCGCTGGGCCAGGACAGCCCGTACAGCGCGCTGTCGGCCTTCGCGCTCGATCCGGTCTACCTCGCGCTCGACGAGCTCGAGGACTTCGGCGCGATCGGCGGCATCGCCGCGATGCCCGCCGACGAGCGGGCGACGCTCGAACGGCTGCGCGCAAGCCGTTCGGTCGACTACGGCGCGGTGCGCGCGCTCAAGGGACCGTGGCTGCGCCGCGCCTTCGAGCACTTCCGGCGCTCGGTCGCTGGCACCAGGGCGACGAGGGCTCGGGCCTTCGAGCGCTTTCGCGAGGAGCAGCGCGATTGGTTGCCCGACTACAGCCTCTTTCGCGCGCTCAAGGGCGCCGACCCCTATAGCTGGTGGCAGGCCTGGCCGCCGGAGCTCAAGGACCGAGACGCGCGGGCGATGGAGCGCGCCCACGCGAAACACGCGGTCGACTGCACCTTCTACGAGTGGCTGCAATGGCTCGCCAACGGCCAGCTCGAGGCCGCCCGCGCCGCCGCGCGCGAGCACGGCGTGCTGCTCGCCGGCGACCTGCCGTTCATGGTCGCCGAGGACAGCGCCGATGCCTGGACCCGCCAGCGCGAGCTGCGCCTCGACGCGACCGTCGGCACGCCGCCGGACGACTTCTCGAAGGAGGGCCAGGACTGGGGCCTGCCCGCCTATCGCTGGGAGACCATCGCCGAGAACGGCTTCGACTGGCTGCGCCAGCGCGGGCGGCGCACCGCCGAGGGGTTCGACCTCGTCCGCGTCGATCACGTCGTCGGCTTCTACCGCACGTTCACGCGCCCGAAGGACAAGAGCAAGCCGTACTTCTCGCCCTCGCGAGAGCCCGAGCAGATTCGCCAGGGCGAGGCGGTGCTCGCTGCCCTCGGCGAGGCAGGCACCGCGCTCGTCGCCGAAGACCTGGGCACCGTGCCGCCCTTCGTGCGCCGCTCGCTGACCAAGCTCGGCGTGCCCGGCTTCCGCGTCCTGCGCTGGGAGAAGGACGAGGCGCTCTTCCGCGACCCGGCCGACTGGCCCAAGCTGTCGGTCGGCACCACCGGCACGCACGACACCGACACCATCGCGCGCTGGTGGGAGTCGCTGGAGACCGAGGAGCGTACCGAGCTTCGCAAGCTGCCGGCCTTCTCGCGCCTTGGCAACAGCGAGGCGCTCCACTTCGGCGAGGCCGCCCACGAGGCCATCCTCGACGCGGTCTACTCGAGCGGCTCGAACCTGCTGCTGCTGCCGGTCCAGGACGTCTTCGGGCTGCGCGAGCGCATCAACCTTCCGGGAACCCTGGGCGCGGGCAACTGGACCTGGCGCATGCCTTGGACGAGCGCCGAGCTGCTCACCGACGCCGGAGCGAGACGCCACACCGAACGCGCCGCGCGCCTGGCTCACGCGAGCAAGCGACAACCAAGGGTCTGAGCCGCACGACGCCGGGAGTTTTGTGCCAGACTCCCGCCCGCCATGAGCTTCGATCCCAACGCTGCGGCCTCTCCCGAGTCCGGCCTCTTCGGTCTTGACTGCACGGACGACGAGGCACGGGTGGTCATCCTGCCCGTGCCCTTCGACGCCACCACCTCGTACGGCAAGGGCTCGGCCCGCGGCCCCGAGGCCATCCTCGAGGCGAGCAAGCAGGTCGACCTCTACGACCTCGAGACCGGCCGGCCCTACGAGGCGGGCATCGCCCTCTACGGCTGGCCTCGCAAGAGCGCCGCGAGCCTGCGGACCTGGAACCGCGAGGCGACCCGGTTCGCCCAGCCGGTGATCGCCGCGGCCGGCGTCGTCGGCAGCGACCGCAAGCTGCAGTCCGCGCTCGCCCAGGTCAACGAGCTCTCCGAGAAGGTCAACGCCCTGGTCCGCTCCGAGGTCGACACCCTCATCCGCCGCGGGAAGATAGTCGGCCTGCTCGGCGGCGATCACGCGACCCCCTTCGGCTCCATCGAGGCGCACGCCCGGGCCTATCCCGGCATGGGCGTGCTGCACATCGACGCCCACGCCGACCTGCGCCGTGCGTTCGAGGGCTTCGTCTGGTCGCACGCTTCGATCATGTTCAACGTCGTCGAGCGCCTCCCGGGCGTGAAGCGGCTCGTGCAGGTCGGCATCCGCGACTTCTGCGAAGAGGAGCTCGAGGTCATCAAGGGCTCGCGCGGGCGCGTGGTGACGCACTTCGACCTGGAGCTGGCCCGCGGGCGCGAAGGCGGCACCCCCTGGCTCAAGCAGTGCTCGCACATCGTCAAGGAGCTGCCCGAGGAGGTCTACGTCTCCTTCGACATCGACGGGCTCGACCCCGCGCTCTGCCCGCACACCGGGACCCCGGTTCCCGGCGGCCTGTCGTTCAACCAGGCTTGCCTGCTCATTGGAGAAGTCGTCCGCTCCGGCCGGCGCATCGTCGGGTTCGACTTGAACGAGGTCGCGCCCGGCCCCAAAGGCGACGAATGGGACGCGAACGTCGGCGCCCGCATCCTTTACAAGCTGCTCGGGTGGGCGCTCGTCGGCGCTGAGAGGCCGCGCGCCAAGGGCCGGAAGCGAAAGTGATGGCGGCTGGAGGATGAAGCTCGAAGCTTCGTCGTCCGCCACCCGCTGCCCGACCTGCCCGCGGAGCCTCGCGCTTGGCCAATCGGGATCCGTGTCGGTCGCCCTGATCCGTCGCACCGGGGCCTTGCCGACCAAGTCCTAAGACTGACGACGCGGGACCGACGAGGTGTGCGCGGGGCGACCCAGCGCCAGCCAGAAATCCAGCACACGCGATCGCCCCTCCCAGGCCCGCGCAACCAAGTCCGTGACGAGCACGCTGTCATGCGGGCCGTTTGGGAGGGGAGGGGGCGGGCCAACAGTGGGCGAACCGACCCCATACCTCCTGACCTACCGCAGGAGCTTTCTCGAAACAGGCACGGTGCCGGCGAGACGCCGGCGGTCGCCCTCCTCGCGGCCGCTCGCGGCCGGCG
>ENA-UOOR01000771-UOOR01000771.1-fermentation-metagenome-genome-assembly--contig:-NODE-771-length-42313-cov-58.115599_pt1 | contig 42313 bp, 45 predicted proteins | sample MGYA00245780_ERZ724029 | MGnify/ENA primary metagenome ERZ724029 (study PRJEB28704, sample SAMN03018315) | fermentation metagenome | biome: anthropogenic terrestrial biome; feature: soil; material... | reverse complement strand
GTTATCCCGGGTTGTCGGGCAGGTTGCTCACGTGTTACTCACCCGTCCGCCACTAAGTTAGAGCATAGGCAAGCCTGCGCTCTAACCCCGTTCGACTTGCATGTGTGAAGCACGCCGCCAGCGTTCGTCCTGAGCCAGGATCAAACTCTCCGAAAAATAAAAGAGTCGATTCTGTTAAGACTCTAAAAGAATCTTGAATAGTTGGTTGCCATTAAGACAACCGACCCGCTCTTCCGATCACTGTTCAGTTTTCAAAGAACCCAGCTGAATTTTCGGAAGAAAATTCAGCAAGCCACTGTTCGGTGCTGGCATTACCTGCGAAGAAAACGCTTTCGCGTTAGCGAAAGTCGGCTTCAAAAGCACCGAATAAATCCCGGTAGGGAGCGTGCAATTTTCCGAAGGAAAATTGTCAGTGTCCCAGACCCACAGAATACAAGCTTTTTCCAAAAAAAGCCGCCTCCTACAGGCCCTGCCGTCAATTTGACGACTTTTATAATTTAACACACCCAAAAACATTTGTCAACAAGGAATTGATTAACTTTTGAACTAAAATTTTCGGGAACTAAGGAGAGTTTAGGGGCGGCTTGCACCACCCCTAATATTATTTCTCTTCTTTTTATTTTTTAACTATGCGAATCGCTGCATCAGGGCAAACCATTTCACAGGTCTTGCAGGCAATACATTTATCCTGATCATTGGTGCACACTGACGGGGTTCCATAGACACCCAAATCCGTAGACCAAACGATAATGTTGACAGGGCACTTTTGCATACATAGGCCGCAACCTTTACACAGTTCCGGAAACAGATTAAAGCTGGCTTTCTTGCCGTCTTGAGTCAGAGCAATTTTCTTTGCCGCTTCTGCCATTTGATTCACCCCCTAATCCACACGCTCTACCAGGCTCATGCCTTTATCCAGAGCCTTGTAGTTGAGGTCTCTTAATTCCGGATTCTTTTCGAACTTGCCGCCAAGTTTTTCTTCGATTGCTTCTTTGATGCGGTCCAAGGGGACGACAGCGGTAGCCTTGAGCAAGGTTCCCAGAATAATAATGTTGAAAACACGGGGATGCAGTTCATTTTTTGCTATATCGTTGGCTGGGATGCCAATAATATTTGCTGCATTATCAGGCAGCTGAACTTGGTCCTTAACTTTGCCTTCATCGACAAGCTCAGTGGGGCGCTGGGATCTGGGGTCTGCCTCGACAGCTTGAATACCCATGGCATGTTCATCAATTTCTGCCGCGGCTACAAGAGAGTTATCGTAAATAAAGGTGGTTCTTTTATCCACATATTGACGGGTGCGATTGACGGCACGATTACTCAGGGCCACGACAATGTCAGCCTTGGGGAATTTTGGAGAGCCAATACGCTTGTCATCAATCTGGACAAAGGCGATGGATACCCCACCCCGCTGCTCGACGCCAAAGTTGGGGATATATATAACTTCTTTCCCCTCGGCATTAGCTGACTCAGCCAGAATGTTGGCGATAACCTGGACACCCTGGCCGCCTTCTCCGGCAAGGACTATTCTGATTGCCAAGCTACTTCTCCTCCTTTTGGCCGGGAACTCTAAATTCGCCCACGTGGAAATATTCGGCCATGTCCTTTTCCACAAAGCTCCATGTTTCCTTGGCATTGGTCCTCCAGTTGGTGGGACAGCTGGACATAACTTCAACAAAGGAAAAGCCATTGCCATCAATCTGGTTTTGAATGGCCTTTTTCAAGTATTTTTTCAGCTGCCTGAGGTTGGCAATGCTGCCTCTGGCCACATATGCGCCTTCCCTGGCGATGGAAGCTACCATTTCAGGTCCCAGGGTGGGATAACCGGTCTCCTCGGGGTCGCGGCCATAAGGAGTAGTCTCCGTCTTTTGGCCGGGCAAAGTGGTGGGAGCCATCTGGCCGCCAGTCATTCCATAGTTGGTGTTATTGATGAGAATGGCCGTCACCTTTTCATTTCTTGTTGCTGAGTTGACCAGGTGCTGAGCGCCAATAGCATAACCGCCGCCATCACCCATATAGGCGATGCCGATTATTTCAGGCCGGGCCCGTTTAATACCCGTAATAACTGGGGTGGTGCGGCCATGGTGGGTTTGAACTGAATCCAAATTGAAGAAGTCCCAGGACAAGAGGGAGCATCCGATGTCACAACCAAACACTACTTTGTCCTGTATTCCCAGTTCGTCAATTGCCTCACCCAACATTTTCAGAGCAAGGCCGTGACCGCAACCAGGGCAAAATTTATGGGGCTTGGTCTCAGGATTCCAGCATTTTGGCATATTTGGAGCTAAAGCAATTTCTTCGCGAGTCATGGCTCTTACCTCCCTTCCTTGATCCGGTCGACTATTTCCTCTGCTGTAACACCGACACCGGGACGAAGCAGAGTGTCAATAGGCTTATCCATACCATACAGACTTTGTTTGACTAATTTTAAGAATTGACCATAGGCAGACTCAACTACCAGGATGCGCTTGGCCTTTGCAGCTGCCCGCCGCATTTGTTCTTCAGGCATTGGCCTGAGGGTTATTGGCCGGAAATGGCCGGCGCGAATGCCTTCGTCCTTGAGCAGGGGAAGGGCTCCCTGGGCCGATCTGGAGACGACGCCGTGGGCAAGAATGAGGACATCCATTTCGGTATCCGTATCGAAATCTTGCCACTCGATAATTTCCGGGGCCGCCTTTTCATAGTCTTTGGCGATATCCATTACTACGTCATATAATTCTTCTTCTGTATTATAGGTGTTGCGCAGGTACTGAGCGGGGCGATCGACGCCCGGGGTTCCCGGCAGCCCTACCAGAGGTTCGGTCTCGACCATCTTAATCCCCCGTTCTGCAGGATCATAAATGGTCAGAGGTTCACGCATCTTTGCCTGATAGCCGTCGCCCAACACAAAGGTGGGGAATCTGTATTTCCAGGCAGTGTTAAATGCTTTTATAGTGTAATCGTACAAATCCTGATGGCCGGCAGTGGAATAGACGATCCTGAATCCTTCACCGTTGCCGCCAAAGGTGGTCATTGTCACTTCCTGTTGAGAATAGATAACGGTAGCAGTAGATGGGCCACCCCTTTGGGGGATGATAACGACTGTTGGAATCCGCATCATCTCTGCCATAGACATAGGCTCTTGGAATAAGGTGTTGCCAGGACCAGTAGTAGCGGAAAAAGCTCTTTTGCCGGCAATTACGCCGCCAACGGTTGTAAATCCGGCAGAAATCTCATCTTCAGTCTGTAAAAATTTTCTTCCGAATTTGGGACCAAGACGGGTCCAGTATTGCATGATGTCGGTCTGGGGCGTAATTGGATATCCATACATGATATCTGCTTCAGCTGCCAGGGCGGCCCAGGCACATACTTCATTGCCTGTCATGAACACTCGCCTTTCACCCTTTACAGGCTTTTCACTCATAAAGATCACTCCTCCTGATTTGTATTTGCCTTAAACTATTGTAAAAGACCGGAATTTTGCCGGTTCGTCTTACCAAAAAGCTTGTGGCATAAAGCGTCTTATTATCTTAATTGGGTTTCCCATTTTATCTGTATTAGCGAATTTATCTGCCAGCTCCTGACAAACTGCTGTATACATGACGGGCAGCCCCAGCTCCCGGGCAGCTTCAGTTATGACCCAGGCGCCTTCTTCGATTACATCTGGCGTAGTTTCGCTGCCGAGGTGAGTATTATTAATTAAACCATCCACATTGCCCAAATCCTTGATATATCTGACTATATCTTCCTTAGTGGCCGTCATGGGGCGAGCTATGCTGACAACGGCATACACTTGCAAATTCGGGTCTGTATCAGCGCCCTCGATGAGATTAAAGATTTTGGCGCCGTGAACTCCATAGCCGATATCCAGCACTATACTGCCTTCATTTTTCAAAGCCCAGATCATTTCCGGGTTGAGGAGAGAACCCGCTTCGCCCAAACCCATTGTTTGCTCAGGGGACCAGGCAATCACATTGAGGCCCATCTCCTGCAAAGCTTTTTTAAGCGGCCGCAGGGTATAGAAAGGTTCCACTGTATCCAAATCTACCAAGGTAACTTTTTGGTTTTGGCTTAACAATTCAAGGCTTCTATTAATAGCATTTTCACTCTTGCCGCTAGCATATTCACCGACAAATGCTTCCACAACTCTCACTGTTTTAATACAGCCTCCCAACCTGGCACCTGTTATAATACAATCCTAGGATTGAGTGTAACAGCTTCGTTACAGTTTTATCCTTCCGCCATCCCCGGGCTATAACAATCAAACCTTAATCAGTATAACAGATTTGCGAAATTTTAGTCAAGGATAACAAAAAACCTGCTCTCATGCAGGTTATTCTTCCCGTAACTGCTTCAGTAAATAATTATATCGTCTTTCAGCAGCTTCCAGATTGTTGATCGCCAGATCTACCAGCTCGGGATCCTTAACAAACTCAAAGTATTCTCTGGCCAATTGCCATTGATCTCTGGCCTGATTAACTAATTTGTATAGAACCTGTATTTCCTTATGCTCTGTTTGGTCATCAATTTTTCTGTCCCAGGATCTATCTTTGTTTTTGGTGGCAGCAAACACCTGTCAACACCATCCTCAGTTAATTCTATCCGATAGTATTGACTATTTATGCTAGATTAAACAAAAATCCACCAATTTGGCAGATTTAAATTTGCTGCCTGCCCTCCAAGGCCCTGGCAAGGGTCATCTCGTCAGCATATTCCAAGTCCCCGCCAACGGGCAAACCATGAGCTATGCGCGTAACCTTGATATTCAGGGGTTTGAGAATTTGGGCCAGGTACATGGCAGTAGCTTCCCCTTGCACATTGGGGTTGGTAGCGATAATTATCTCTTTGGGGGCTTTTTCTTTGACCCGAGTCAGAAGCGATTTGAGATTGAGCTGGTCAGGACCGATTCCGTCCAAAGGCGATATAGCGCCATGGAGGACGTGGTACTGACCTCTGTATTCATTAGTCCGTTCCAGAGCAAGGATATCTTTGGATTCCTGGACAACACAAATATAATCGTTGTCCCTTTTGGGATCGAGGCAAATTGAACAGGGATCACTGTCGGTCATATTGCCGCAGCGGCTGCAGGTAAGCAGCTTGGAACGGGCTTCAACTAAGGCAGATGCAAAGCTTCGCACCTCCGCCTCAGGCATTTTCAGAATAAAAAAAGCAAGCCTTTGGGCGGTTTTATTCCCTATCCCCGGCAGTTTCTGAAATTGGGCAATTAGTCGGGCTAAGCTGTCGTAATAACGCATTTTTTACAACAGCCCCGGCGGAAGCTGCAATCCCCCGGTGATTTTTTGCATTTCCTCAGCGACGTACTCTTCAGCCTTTCGCGTAGCCTCATTGACGGCAGCTTGCAGCAAATCCTGCAAGGTCTCAATATCATCGGGGTCAACTACTTCGGGTTTGATCTTGATTTCGACAATTCTGCGATTGCCGTCGACAACAGCTTCCACCATGCCGCCTCCGGCTGTAGCGGAAATTCGCTTAAATTCCAGTTCTGCCTGCATTTTTTTCATCTCTGCCTGCATCTTTTGAAATTGCTTCATGGCCTTTCCCATTCCCATATCTGTTCAGCTCCTCTACTCTCTCGTTATCACCTTAAATTTTTCTATTCCCAACACTTGCCTGAATGCCTGGACTATTACTTGCCGGTGTTCAGGCTTAACTATGTTTTCACAGTGAAGCTTGTAATTGCCTGGATACTCCAGCATCAGATCGCCTTCTTTGATAAATGCCTTGGCCTCTTTCAGCCAGGCATATGAAGAAATGCTCTCTCCCTTGACCAGAGACAGTATTTCTTCCCATTTTTCCTGGGTTACCGACGCTGATTCTTGCCGAGCCTTTGTAACTGCTTTTGCCGGCCTTGCCTTTTCGCTAATGGGACCCGGGCTGTTGCAGATTTTAATCACCGTCAGTTCTGCTGCCAAGCGGGGATGAGTCCAGCGCCTGCTGTCCTGGAGACCTGCAGCCACAGCATCCATCATGGTCATAATCTCGGGGGCTGTCTTGATAATGAGGTTTTCTCCCAGCTTTGTATTCTTTCTGGCCCCGGTCACCTGCAACAATCTTTCCCGCAACAATTCTAACAGATCTGTCAACAGCTGCCGGTAATCTAATCCCATATTGCCAAACTCATCCAAAAGCTTGAGAACAGCGCTAATATCCTTAGTTGCCAAAGAATTGGCCAGCTCTGCCAGTCTGGCCTTGTCTACGGTTCCCAGAGCCTGCCAAACCTGTTCAGGAGTTATGTCCCCTTGTGCATATGCGATGACCTGTTCCAACAGGCCAATGGCATCCCGCATCCCTCCTTGGGCCCGAAATGCCAGGATATCTGCCGCATCTGGGTCAAGATTCGCCTCTGCCTGTTGGGCGATTGATTGCAGGTGGGCAGCGATTAAACCTTCTGTAAGGGGACGAAAGTCGAAGCGCTGACAGCGGGATAAAATAGTAGCAGGGATTTTCTGGGGCTCTGTGGTGGCCAAAATAAAGATCACATGGGCCGGCGGTTCTTCCAAGGTTTTCAGCAAGGCATTAAACGCCTCGGTAGTGAGCATGTGCACTTCATCAATTATGTATACCTTGTACCTGCCCAGTGCAGGAGCGTACTGAACCCTGTCCCGCAAGTCCCGGACCTCTTCAATCCCCCGGTTGGTAGCAGCATCCATCTCGATAACGTCCATTGCATTGCCCCGATTGACTGCCATACAAAGTTCGCACTGATTGCAGGGCTCAGATACCGGACCGTCAGCGCTAAGGCAGTTTACGGCTTTAGCCAAGATTTTGGCCGTTGTAGTCTTGCCTGTGCCCCGGGGACCGGAAAACAGGTAGGCATGAGCCAGCCGCCCTGTCTTGAGTGAATTTTGCAATGTCCTGACAATATGTTCCTGGCCCACAAAACCTTGCTCAAAACCCAAAGGCCTGTATTGACGGTACAATGACTGATAGAGCACCAATCTCCCTCCTCTCTCCTTGTATTATACTTTAAAATTCCCGGCCAATGCAAAACAATCGCCCAAGGCGATTGTCATAAAATTTTTTGGCCGTGCCCTACTCTCGACATTCAGCTCCAGGCGGCACGCCGGCAGTTAGCTCGAGCCAGGCTGCCCTGGGGCACATTGGCGCTTCCGCTTACCGCTGCTTCCTTCCGGATCTGACGGGGTTCACAGAGGCCAATTGCCCAGGACCCGACCGTCAACACCACTTGCCGGAACCGGACCCCACAGCTGAAATGCCTCAACGTAGGTCTTCAATCCTGCTATAGCGGGTTGCAGGTTCAGGGCACCGCTACCTCCCCATCTAGCACGGCCATGAATAATCAAATGGCGGAGAGAGAGGGATTCGAACCCTCGAGACGAGTTGACCCCGTCTACTCGCTTTCCAGGCGAGCGCCTTCAGCCATACTCAGCCATCTCTCCGTGTTTCTTATAATGGCGGAGAGAGTGAGATTCGAACTCACGGGACGGGACTACCGCCCACTCGCTTTCGAGGCGAGCGCTTTAAGCCGGACTCAGCCATCTCTCCACATTATCTAAGTTGTCGAAAAAAACTTTTTAGGATTTGGCTGCATTCTTTTGCCATAATGCCGCCAAATACCTCCAGATGATGATTATAACCGGATATTCTTCTCAGGTCAATAAGGGAACCAAAGGCCCCTGCCTTGGGATCACTGGCGCCATAATAAACGGTCTTGATCCTGGCTTGCAATATGGCGCCGGCGCACATAGGACAGGGCTCCAGCGTTACATAAATTCTGCAGCCGTAAAGCCGCCAATCTCCCAGGCGCCTGGCTGCCTGACGAATCGCCAGAATCTCGGCATGGGCAACCGGGTCCTTGTCTGCCTCCCGGCGATTGCGGGCTACAGCCAGGATTCGGTTATTCTTGTTAACAACTACGGCCCCAATTGGCACTTCGCCTGCTTGGCAGGCCTGTTTTGCAGCGGCCAGGGCAACAGACATAAACAGCTTATGGTTCATGATAATCACCTGATTGACAATGGTGCGCCCGGGAGGAATCGAACCTCCGGCACACGGTTTAGGAAACCGTTGCTCTATCCCCTGAGCTACGGGCGCTGGTTTAATAAACAAGACTGGCCTTTGACCTTGTGTCTCCGGCCAGCGAATTGGCAATGGCGTGCCCGGCAGGATTCGAACCTGCGGCCTTTTGATTCGTAGTCAAACGCTCTATCCAGCTGAGCTACGGGCACATTATGGCGGAGAGAGAGGGATTCGAACCCTCGAAGCAAGTTTAGGCTCGCTTAATCGCTTAGCAGGCGATCCCCTTCAGCCGACTCGGGCATCTCTCCAGTCTGTTAATGGCGGAGGGGGTGGGATTCGAACCCACGGCTCTCGCGAGTCACTGGTTTTCAAGACCAGCTCCTTAAACCGCTCGGACACCCCTCCAACAGGTGACGCAAAAAATTGTAACACACCATGCTGCCTAAGTCAATGAAACTGCAAACTAAGGCAAAAGGTGATTATCCTCATCCCCGATTTTTAATTTTACACCAAAAAATCTATTTATGCAAACCGGAAACCCAATGTCTTTATTGACGTTTTTTCCTTAAAAACGGGCCGGGCACAGTTGTGCCCGACCTTGAACTTATTATTCTTCGGAAGCTTCTTTCTTTTGTTCGGCAATTATTTTTTCGGCGATATTTGCAGGAACTTCCTCATAATGGGAGTATTCCATGCTGAACTCGCCCCTGCCCTGAGTCATTGACCGTAAATCTACCGAATATCCATACATCTCGGCAAGGGGAACCTGGGCCCGGATGATCTGAGTTCCGTCCTCTTGCGGATCCATTCCGGCCACCCGGCCGCGGCGGGAGGGCATATCTCCCATTATATCGCCCATGAAATTATCTGGCACTCTGACTTCAACATTGTAAATTGGCTCTAGCAAAATGGGCTTGGCTTCCTGCATGCCTTTTTTATAAGCCAGGGAGGCAGCAATTTTAAAGGCCATTTCCGAGGAGTCAACATTGTGGTATGAACCATCCAAAAGGATAGCTCTGATATCCACAGCAGGGAATCCGGCCAACACGCCTTCTTCCATGGCTTCAATCAGGCCCTTTTCTACTGCCGGTATATAGTTTCGTGGCACCGAGCCGCCGAATATTTTGTCGACAAATTCAAATTGCTCGCCCCGGGGCAATGGTTCAAAATTAATCTTGACATGTCCGTACTGACCCCGGCCTCCTGATTGTTTCTTGTGCTTTCCTTCGACTTCGGCCGAACCCTTGATTGTCTCTTTATAGGCAATCCTGGGCTTCGTCAGGTCCACATCGACGCCAAACTTTTTCGCCAGGCGGCTGACGATAATCTCCAGGTGAGTGTCACCCATGCCATATAGTAAAGTTTGTTTTGTCTCAATATTGCGCTCCACCTTAAAGGTTGGGTCCTCTTCAAGGAACTTGGCCAAGCCGGCGCCAACCTTTTCTTCGTCATTTTTGGATCTGGGCTCTACGGCAAAGGATGCCATGGGAACGGGATAATCAATTCCCTTCATCAAGTACTTGTTGTCTTTGTCTCCCAGGGTGTCGCCGGTATTGGTATCTTGGAGCTTGGCCACGGCGGCAATGTCGCCGGCAATCGCCTTGGTAATTGGAATCTGGCTTTTTCCCCGGAAAAGGAAAAGCTGTCCCACCCGTTCTGTCTTGGCCTTGTTGAGGTTAACAGCCTGGGTATCGGAGGCCAGTTCGCCGCTGTATACACGGAAGAAGCTGACTTTGCCCACAAAGGGGTCAGCCATTGTCTTAAAGACCAAAGCACGGAAAGGTTCCTTCGCTCCAGCCGGAATTTCTATTGTTTTGCCCTCGGCATCCAGGGCCAGGGCCTTGTCTGCAGGAACAGGTGCGGCAAAGACCAGAAAATCCAGAAGCTGGGGAATGCCAATGCCCTTGACTGCTGAGCCGCAGAGCAGAGGGAACAGTTTGGCTGCACCAACAGCCTGCTGCACTCCCTTGCTGATTTCAGCGTTGGTCAGCTCTTCCCCTTCGAGATATTTTAGGGTAAGTTCATCATCTGTTTCGGCAGCTATTTCCACCAGTTGTTCCCGGTATTTTTCTGCCTCGCTCTTAAGATTATCCGGAATATCTGCTGCGTGAAATTTATCCCCGGAATATACAATAGCCTTCATTTGTAAAATATCAATGATGCCCTGAAAGTCCTCTTCGCTGCCAATGGGCAGCTGGACGGGAATGACATTGGGACCAAAATGATCCTTAGCTTCAGCCAATGTTTTTGCGAAATTGGCGTTTTCTCTGTCCAACTTGTTCATAAAAATGATCCTGGGTAGAGTTTTCTTGTTTGCCAAGTCCCAAACTTTCTCTGTACCCACTTCCACCCCAGAGACCGCGCACAAGGTGACAAGACCCGTTTCAACTACCCGCAGGGAGCCGATGACTTCGCCGACAAAGTCAAAGTACCCCGGAGTATCAATAAAATTCAGGCGGCAGTCTTTCCACTCAACCGGGGCCATGGCAGCATTAATCGTAATCTGCTTTTTAATTTCATCGGAGTCATAATCAGTGGTGGTAGTGCCTTCTTCAACCCTGCCTATCCTTTGAATGGCACCGGAATAAAAGAGCATGCTTTCTGTCAAAGTTGTCTTTCCGGAACCACCGTGTCCAATAATGCTAATATTACGCAGTGTATCTGTGCCATAGTTCTTCACAACAATCTCCTCCTCACAATTGGTGCCAGTCCATCTTCTGTATTTACTTCGACTTTGCATAAAAAAAATCCTGCATCTCTATTAATATAGCATATTCTTTATCACTTCTGCCGCCTTCTCCAGGCGCTGCCCTGGCGTTTTTTCCGCCCAGGCTGGGAAAATACTGGTTTTACTCAGGGTATGCAAGGAATAATCCCCTGGGTCGATTGGCCGGCGCAAATCTTCCCAGTCCAAAGGAAAGGATAGAGATGGAATGGGTTGGGGGCGCAAACTGTATGCCGAGACAATTGTTTGCCCCCTGGCGTTCTGCATATAATCCAGGTAAATTTTTCCCTGCCTATTGGCGATGCTCCTTTCCAATGTTGTCCACTGGGAAAAGGCGTTATGAATTATCTGACAACAGGCATGGACGAAATCACGCACCTGTTGATATGAATATATTGGCGCCAAAGGCACAAATACCTGCAAGCCGGTAGCTCCTGAAGTCTTCACCTGCCCAATCAGTCCCAGCTTTCGCAGCAGCTCGCCAATTCCCTGGGCGACCTGACGCACTTCGTCTATACCATACCTCTCCATTGGATCAAGGTCAAAGACTGCATAGTCTGGATAATCAAGGCTGACAACGCTGGAAAGCCAGGGATGAAATTCGATTACCCCTAAATTTGCCAACCAGATCAAGGTTGGCAAATCCTCTATGAGAACATATCTCGTTTCCTTGCCGCTTTTACCTTGCAGACTATAGGTTTTTACCCATTCCGGCGCATTGTCGGGGCAGTTTTTTTGGTAAAACCCACGACCCCGGACTCCGTGAGGAAACCTTTGTAGGGAAACCAGTCTGCCCTTCAAGCAGGGAAGGAGCCAGGGGGATATTTTAATATAATATTCCAGCATCTCCCCCTTGGTGGTTCCAGTCTGGGGCCAAAACACCTTGTCCGGGTTGGAAATCCTCACTTGTTTGCCCTGGATATTAAGGTAATGCAAATTCTTTATCCTCCAAAACCAGGTTTTTTAGGACCGGGGCTCTCAATGTTAGAGATTCTGTCCATTCCATATACTCAATTTCCACTTGCAGCAAAGGCCTGACCCAAAGAGATGTTTTTGCCTTTCCCCGCACTTTTACCGCCGGTTGAGGGATGGCCAGAGGTTGCAAGAGCTCCTGAAGTATTTTTCTGCCGCTCCAGCTGAGACCGCTTGCCGCCGCCCCGGCAAATTCTATTCCCTGGCCAACATCATGGCCCAGAAGAAGGGAGGCCAGCTTCCCCTGCTTAGTTGTGTAGCCAATAATCCAAAATCTCCCTTTTTGCTTGTGCTTGATCTTTTGCCAGCAATGAGATTTACCTGGACGGTAGAGACTGGCCAAATCTTTGGCGACAATGCCCTCCCAACCTTTTTCTCCAGTCAGCTCAAACAATTTGCCGCCATCGCCAAAATTATCGATTACTGAGACCGGCCCTTGGGGCAAGTCGATGTTGCCCAGGACCTCTTGCCGTCTGCTTAAAGGCTCCTGGCGAAGATCCTTTCCCCCCAGACAGAGGATGTCAAAGATTACATAGGCAATCGGCGGTGCCCCTGGCCCTGGCCGCAGGGCAAAATTGCGGCGCAGGATTAAGGAAAAGTCAGGTTTGCCATTGCGAAGGGCGACTATTTCTCCGTCGAGGATTGCCGGTTGAGGCGTAATATTTCCCAGGCAATTTAATTCCGGATAGGTTGTTGTTTTCAGCCTCCCCTTCTTATTCTGCAGAATTATTCCCCCCTGACGGACAAAGGTCAGCATTCTCACTCCGTCCCATTTTACCTGGTACACATAGTTAGGTAGCGCAGGCACCCCTGCAGCCAACACAGGCTCCATCACCTTAACCTGCCCCGGTTCCATTACCCCACCCGGCCCCTTTTCTTGACCTTTTCAGGAAGCGCGGGGGTAAATCTTTCTTTTTCTATTGCTTCCAAACTTGCCCGCAGGGACTCCATTAAGTCGACCACGCCCTCAACAGGCGGAGCAGCTGAAGGTTCAGGCTGCTCTCCAGCCAGCTTTGCCTGAATCAAGTCCAGTAATGCCTTGCGATATTCATCGGTGTAATTTTCCGGGGCGAAATCTGCAGTCATGCCCTCCACCAGTTGGGTCGCCATATTCAATTCCCGCTCCTCAACAGCCAGCTCTTTTTCAATGCCAGGGACCTCGAGCTGGGATCTAACCTCGTCGGGGTATTTCATCGTCTCCATGACCAAGACATCTTTGTAGATTCTCAGGGCTGCCAGGGCCTGTTTTGAGCGGATAACAACCTTGGCCACCGCCACCCGGTCGGTGTTTTTTAAGGCGCTGACAAACAGATTGTAAGCTTTTTTGCCGGTTTCTTCGGGTCCAAGATAATAACTTTTTTCGTAGTAGATGGGATCTATTTCTGCCAACCGGCAAAAATCCAAGATGTCGATAGTCCGGGTCTTTTCGGTCGGAATCGACTCGAAATCCTCATCACTCATCACTACAAATCTGTCCTTTTGATATTCATATCCCCTGACAATTTCAGGCCAATCAACCTCCTGATTGCACCGGGGACAAGTTCGCTGGTATTTTATAGGCGTATTGCATTTGCTATGGAGGTACTTAAACTTGATGGATTTGTCTTCGTTGGCAGCATACATCTTTACTGGAATGTTGACCAAGCCAAAGCTTACGGCTCCTTTCCAAACCGGTCGCATACCAATCCTCCCTTAGTCTTTTCTTTATGTTGCCCGCATTTGCGATAAATAAAAGAGTCCCCGTCAAGGGACTCGCACTTTTATTCCTCATCGTCTTCCGGGACCAAGCTGGCTACAGCCACCACCGCATCGCCGGCATCCAATTTTATCAGTTTTACACCCCTGGCTGGCCTGAGCAGGATTGAGATTCCATCGACTTTTTGCCTGATTAGCACTCCTTTTGCGGTGACAATCATCAGGTCATCGTCGGAAGTAACTATTTTGCCTGCAACCAGGTGGCCGCTCTTATCTGTAATGCCAATAGATTTTACACCCTTGCCTCCCCGGGCCTGGGCCCTGAATTCAGCGGACTCTACTCGTTTGCCGAACCCCTCTTCAGTAATCAGTAAAATGTGGCCTTCCCGGCCCAGGGCAACCATTTCCACCAGCTGGTCACCTTTGCCCAGCCTGATGCCTCTCACTCCACGGGTAACGCGGCCCATGGAGCGAATCTCATTTTCATTAAAGCGGATGGCAAGCCCGTCTCGGGTAAAGAGCATAATCTCCTGATCACCGGTGGTCAGTCTGACGCCAATGAGCTCATCATTGTCCATCAGTTTGGTGGCAATGAGGCCGGAGCGCAGATTGGTGTCAAACTGATCCAAGCTGGTCTTTTTGACAAAGCCAGTCCTGGTGGCCATGACTAAATAATTGTCAGGAGAAAACTCTTTAACCTGAATGACGGCGCTGATCTTTTCTCCCGGCCGCAAGGGGATGATATTTATCAAGGCTATGCCTCGAGCATTTCTGCTTGCTTCGGGGATTTCGTAGACCTTTTTGCGGTACATTTGGCCAAAGTTTGTCAAGAAGAGGATGTTCTTATGGGTAGAAGTAATAAAAAGGTGGGTGACAAAATCATCTTCCCGCTTGTTCAGAGCGGCGATTCCCCTTCCTCCCCGATTCTGGCTGCGATAAGTGGTAACGGGAATCCGTTTGATATAGCCCTGGTGAGTGATGGTGATCACCACATCCTCATCGGCGATTAAGTCTTCAATTTCAAAATCTCCGTCCTTGATGACCACTCTGGTCCGGCGCTTGTCTCCGTGTTTCCTTTCGATGTCCTCAAGCTCTTCCTTGATTATTGCATCAATTTTTTTTGGGTCAGCCAAGATCTCTTTGAAGACTCGTACTTTCTCTATGAGTTCGTCGTATTCCTGTTGGATTTTCTCTCTTTCCAGCCCCGTCAGGCGATGCAGGCGCATGTCCAGAATTGCCTGGGCCTGAATTTTGCTTAAGGGCAGGTTGGCCATCAAATTGGTTCTTGCCTCTTCGGCATCTTTGGACTTGCGGATTATGGCAATTACCTGGTCCAAATTGTCCAGGGCAATCTTAAATCCTTCAAGAATATGGAGCCTTTCCTCGGCTTTGTTTAAATCAAAGCGGGTCCTGCGGGTGATTATTTCTTGCTGATGCTCCAGGTAATAAAAGAGCATTTCCCGCAAAGTTAAGACCGTGGGGTGATTGTTGACCAGAGCCAGCATGTTGATACCATAGCCTTGCTGAAGCTGGGTGTTCTTGTACAGCTGGTTCAAAAGAATGTGGGGATTAATATCCCTGCGCAACTCAATAACCACCCGCATCCCGTGCCGGTCGGTTTCGTCACGCAAGTCAGTAATACCCTCGATCTTCTTGTCCCGAACCAAAGCGGCAATTTTTTCAATCAGCTTGGCCTTATTCACCTGGTAGGGCAACTCGGTGATAATTATGGTTTGCTTGCCGTTGGCCAGAGTTTCTATTCGAACTTCTCCCCGCAAGGTGATGGAGCCCTTGCCAGTGGTATATGCTTTTTTAATGCCTTCCATGCCCAGGATTATTCCGGCGGTGGGAAAGTCGGGACCTTTGACATATTTCATCAACTGTTCACTGGTGATATCTGGATTGTCAATCATGGCTTTTAAAGCTGCCACCACTTCGCCAAGGTTATGAGGCGGAATGTTGGTAGCCATCCCGACAGCTATACCTGCCGTGCCATTGACCATAAGATTGGGGAAGCGGCAGGGCAGAACTTTAGGTTCTTGTAGAGTCTCATCAAAGTTGGGCATAAAATCGACGGTGTCTTTTTCGATATTTGACAGCATTTCAGTTGCCAGCTTGGCCATGCGCACCTCTGTATACCTCATGGCAGCAGCAGAATCCCCGTCCACAGAACCAAAGTTTCCGTGCCCGTCTACCAGCGGATATCTATAAGAAAAATCCTGAGCCATTCTTACCATGGTGTCATACAGGGCCACATCTCCGTGAGGATGGTACTTACCCAGCACTTCACCGACGATTCTGGCTGATTTCTTGTATCCTTTGGCGGGACTCAGTCCCAGCTCATTCATGGCATACAGTATCCGCCGATGCACTGGCTTTAACCCGTCCCTGACATCGGGCAGGGCACGGGCGGTTATTACACTCATAGCATAGTCCATAAAGGACTGCTTCATTTCGGTGCTAACTTCCCTGGGAAGAATTTTACCGTGAGTAAACTCTTTCATGCAGCTCTCTCCTAGACATCAAGATTTTTAACAATGCTTGCGTGTTTCTCAATAAACTCCCGCCGGGGTTGCACCTTGTCTCCCATTAAGACATTAAACATATCATCAGCCATAATGGCATCTTCCAGGGAAACCCGCAGCAGTGTCCTGGTTTCAGAATTCATGGTGGTATCACTTAGCTGATCGGCGTTCATTTCTCCTAAGCCCTTATAGCGCTGGATAGTGACGCTATCCCGTCCTATTTCATTCAGGGTGCCCTCCAGTTCTTTGTCGGAGTACAGGTATTTCTCCAGCTTGCCTTTTTTGACAAGGAACAGGGGTGGCTGGGCTATATAAATATAGCCGGCCTCAAGTAAAGGCTTCATATATCGGTAAAAAAAGGTCAAGAGCAGTGTGCGTATATGGGCGCCGTCAACATCAGCGTCAGTCATAATGATGACTTTGTGGTATCTGGCCTTGTCAAGATCAAATTCCTCGCCAATCCCCGTCCCCAGAGCGGTGATTATCGTCCTTATTTCTTCATTGGCAAGTATTTTGTCTAGCCGTGCCTTTTCCACATTGATAATCTTGCCCCTCAGAGGAAGAATGGCCTGATTGCGCCGGTCACGGCCCTGTTTGGCGCTGCCGCCGGCTGATTCCCCTTCGACGATAAACATTTCCGCCATGGCCGGGTCCTTGACAGTGCAGTCGGACAATTTCCCAGGCAGGGATGAAATCTCAAGTGCGCTCTTGCGCCTGGTCAGTTCCCGTGCACGCCTGGCTGCTTCCCTGGCCCGTGATGCAGAAATGGACTTGTCTAAAATCCTGCGGGCAACTGCCGGGTTTTGTTCAAAAAAGAAATTGAGCTCATCGCTGGTGAAGGAGTCAACAATGCCCCGCACATCTGTATTGCCCAGTTTGGTCTTGGTCTGACCCTCAAATTGCGGATCATGGAGCTTAACGCTGATTATAGCGGTAAGACCTTCACGAATATCTTCACCGGAAAGGTTTGAATTTCCATTCTTGAGCATATTATTTTTCCGGGCATAGTCGTTAATTACTCTGGTCAGGGCAGTCTTAAAACCTATTTCATGGCTGCCCCCTTCCTGGGTGTTGATATTGTTGGCAAAGGAAAATATATTTTCCTGATAGCCATTATGGTACTGCATGGCAAATTCTACTACAACATCGTCCCTGTTACCCTCAAAGTAGATTACTTTTTTATGAATTACATCCCGGTTTTTATTTAAAAACTCTATATAGGAGCGCAGGCCCCCGTCAAATTTGTATTTATTGCTTTCGCCGCTGTTTTCATCAATAAAAACCAGTTCCAGCCCCTTATTTAAAAAGGCCAGTTCCCGAATTCTCTGGTTAAGGATATTATTGTCAAACTCAATCTCCTCAAATATCTCCGGATCAGGAGAAAAAGTTACCTTGGTCCCGGATTTTTTTGTCTTGCCCGTGACCTTTAGCTCAGAGACTTTTATTCCCCGTTCAAAACGCTGAAAGTATACTTGTCCATCTGTATAAACCTCAACCTCCAGCCACTGGGAAAGAGCGTTGACTACCGACACCCCTACACCGTGCAAACCGCCGGAGATTTTATAGCCGGACCCGCCAAATTTCCCCCCGGCGTGAAGCTTGGTCATTACAAGCTCAAGAGCGGGAACCCCAGTTTGATGGTGAATGCCCACAGGGATGCCATGTCCGTTGTCAACAACCGAAACTGAATGATCTTTATGCAATGTGATTAATATTTTATCACAGCGGCCGGCGAGGGCCTCATCGATACTGTTATCCATAACTTCATAGACTAAGTGATGTAGACCCTTGGGACCGGTAGAACCGATGTACATGCTGGGACGTTTGCGGACTGGTTCCAGTCCTTCCAAAACTTGAATTTGATCTGCTCCGTATATATCTTTATTTTTCATGCCTGCACCTCCGACAATCACATAGATTTAATCTGCTATTGATTGATAATGCCCTGTTCCATATTCAATGTATTTTTCCCATCGCCGCACCAGGGTCGCCCGGGATACAGGAGTAAGGTAGATCTTGTCGTTGGTTATCACAATGGATTTTGTCTTGCCTTCAAGGACGAAGACCTGACTGCTCCATTTTGAGAACGACAGAAACTCCTTAAAGGAATCAAATCCCAATAGCCGGTAATCAAAGATGCCTATAACATCTCCCGCATATACCGAAACCTCTGCACCCAGGTGCAAGAACATATAATCAAATCCTTTCGCTGATTCTGCCCGCCTCAATCCAGTAAGGGACGACCTTTGCCTTTGTCTGCAAAGGCTCGGCGCTGGAGATAAATGTCTGAACCCTATCCGTTAAATACTCAAGGAGAAGAGCCTTTCTGTCTTCATCCAGCTCCGAAAACACATCATCTAAGAGGAGCAAAGGGTATTTATTAGTCTCTGCTTTTATAAGTTCTATCTCTGCCAGCTTTACTGACAGGACTGCTGTTCTCTGTTGTCCCTGTGAGCCAAAGGCTTTTAAGTCACACCCATTGATAATAAAAGAAAAGTCGTCTTTATGAGGCCCCACAAGGGTGGATTTATATCGCTGTTCCAGCAGTCTTGTTTCTGCATATCTTTCCAGTATCTCTTGATGAGACAGACCGGGCTCAATGGACCAATTATACTTCAAATTCAATTCTTCTATATTGCCGCTAAGTTTTCTGTGCTTCAGCCGGGCAAGAATACTGAGTTTCTGCAGATATTCGTTTCTCCGCTCGACAATCGGCCCAGTAAGGTCGGCGAGTTTTTCTGTGAGGACCTGTAGGAGTATTTTGTCCTGAACCCTGGATTTGAGCAGGGCATTGCGCTCCCGCAAATATTTTTTGTAGTTGCCCAAAGTATACCGGTAGCCTTTGCTGATCTGGCCAATCTCCAAATCGAGAAAACGCCGCCTTGAGGCCGGGCCGCCTTTCACCAAGTAAAGGTCCTCAGGCATAAAAAAGACTGTATTTAACAGCCCGGAAACCTCTGCCAGGCGCTGCAGGGGAATGCCGTCAATCTTGTTAGCCCGCCTGCCATCCCGAGCGCCTCCCATTTCAATGGCGTGTATTATCTCTCCTCTACAGATTTCTCCCTTAAGATAAAAATACTTGCCGCTCAAATTAATCAATTCTTCTATTTTGCTGGTGCGGGGAGACTGACCGCAAGATAAAAAGTAAATAGCTTCAAGTAAATTAGTCTTTCCTTGACCATTGTTTCCCAAAAACAAGTTAATACCAGGGGAAAAATATACTTTTTCTTCTTGATAGTTTCGCCACCCTTTGAGGGAGATTGAGTTTAGATGCATTATCTCACCTGGTTATCGTAAATACAGTCTTGTTGATTTGTACGACATCCCCTGCATATATTTTTTTCCCCCTCTGTTCAGTGGCTTCTCCATTTATCAAGATTGAATTGCCGGCAATAAATTCCTTAACCTGACCGCCTGTATCTATTAGCCCTGCGAACTTAAGCAATTGGCCAAGGGTTATATACCCAGTGTATATTTTAATCTGCATTATGTCTACTGATTTAGCCTTACCGGCAACACGAGATGAAGGTAGTTATGATCGCCAACAGGGCGAATCATACAGGGACTAAATTCGCCGGTTAAGTCAATATTTACTTCTTTGTCCTTGATATTTCTGAAACAATCCAAAAGCAGGCGCACGTTGAACTTGATTTCAACTGCCTCTCCTTCTACCCCGGCATTGACAAAATCATCTATAGCGCCAACATCCTGACTAAAGGCAAGCAGTTTAATGCCATCATCTTGTATACTAAGCCTGACAAGATTGTTGCCCCCTTCCCGGACCAGGATTTCTGCCCGCTCCAAAGCTGCCGTAAAGGCACCGGCATCGACGACTGCTGCTGTTTTAAAATTCGTTGGAATTATTTGTTGGTAAGGAGGATACTTGCCTTCCACCAGGCGGGAGGAAAGGACTAAACCATTCATGTCAAAAGCAATACTAGAATTATCCACATATACTGTAACTTTTTGATCTATATCGGGCTCGAGAATTTTAATGAGTTCCTGAACAGCCCTGCTGGGGATGATTGCTTTAAGCTCCTGTTTTTCTTCGGTAACTGCTTGCCTAAAAGCGAGACGGTGCCCATCGGTGGCGATAAACTTTAACTTGCCGCCTTCAATTTCCATGAGCAGACCAGTCAGGACCGGCCTGGTATCTTCTCTGGCCACAGCGACTTCTGTCTGAGTGAGCATTTCCCGCAAGAGTCCTTCTTTTACTTCTATCCTAACTGCATCTTCTTTTACCCCGGGCAGATTGGGGAATTCCTCCGGGGAGAAACCCGATAACTCAAATTTAATCGGGTCACAAATAATATGTATCTTTAGCGGATTTTCGGAATCGGATTTAATTTCAATCAGACCATCGGGAAGTTTTCTAACAAATTCAGTGAGCAGTTTAGCCGGCAGCACAATGGATCCATGTTCCACTATCTTTGTTTCAACCTGGCAGGTTATGCCGAACTCTAGATCTGTAGCACTCAAAATCAAGCCCTGTTCACCTGTTTCTAATAAGATACCCTTGAGGTTTGGCATGGGAGATTTAATTGCTACCGCCCTTTGGGCCAAACCTAAGGCTGCAGCCAGAACGCTTTTTTCACAAACGATATTCATTATTTTCCCTCCACGTGGAATATTTTTTCTGTCAATATAATATATTTATAATTAGTACTCGTAGTCCTATTAGGGACTGTGAATTTGTGGATATAAGCCTTTTCTCTACTTTTCATGGCCTCATCGCCTGGGAACAAACTGTGGAAAAAGGTGAATATCCCTCCACACTATCCACATATCCACAATCTAGCTCCTCAGAAGTTTTTTTATTGCCTCAACCTGATGGGCGATATTAGGATTGGTTTCGATGGCAGTGCTGACCTTATCCTGAGCATGCATTACTGTGGTGTGATCCCGGCCGCCAAACTCCTCGCCAATCTTGGGCAAAGACAGGTCCGTCAGCTCTCTGCAGAGATACATGGCTATTTGTCTTGGGTGAGCCACAGCGTTTGTTCTCTTTTTTGTCTTCATATCCTCAATGCGCAAATTAAAGTACTCAGCGACTATCTTTTGTATTTTTACCACACTGATAGGTTCATTTTCGGCGCTGGGCAAAAGATCCTTGAGAGTTTTTTCAATGAGAGCTTCGTCAATCTCCTGGCCAGTCATCGAAGAGTAAGCTTTGATTCTTGTCAGCGCCCCTTCCAGCTCTCGAATATTAGTAGTAATTTTATTTGCCACAAGGAGAATGTCGTCATCGCTGATGCTTATATTCTCTATTGCCGCTTTTTTGCGCAGAATCGCTGCACGGGTTTCTAAATCCGGTGGCTGGATATCGGTAATCAAGCCCCATTCAAAGCGAGAGCGGAGACGATCCTCCAATGTTGGAATTTCCCTGGGTTGACGGTCACTGGAGATAATTATCTGTTTATTGCTTTCGTGCAGGGCATTAAAAGTATGAAAGAATTCTTCCTGAGTGGATTCTTTGCCAGCCAGAAACTGAATATCGTCGATGAGCAGTACGTCTATATTGCGGTATTTGTTGCGGAATTCGCCGGTGCGGTTATCCCGAATGGAATTAATAAAATCATTAGTAAACTTTTCTGTGGACAGATATACTACCTTTGCGCCTGGATAGTGCCTGTGAACGAAATGACCAATTGCATGCATGAGGTGGGTTTTTCCCAAACCGACACCGCCATAGATAAAGAGTGGGTTATACGCTTTTGCCGGGGCTTCTGCAACCGCCAGGGCGGCGGCATGGGCAAATCTGTTGCTGTTCCCGATTACAAAGGATTCAAAAGTATATTTGGGATTGAGTTGGGCAGAGATAACTTCATCTACCCTGGAAAAGGGTTCAGCCGTTGTCGTTAAAGAACCAACGATGAAGGTGACTTGAATTCTGGTTCCGGTTACTTCATATAAAACATCGCAAATCAACTGGGCATATCTGTTTTCCAGCCATTCTTTTACAAAATCCGTAGGCACGCCAATTACGAGATTGTCGCCGATTATGCTGAGGGCCTCGGTTTCTTTTAGCCAAGTTTCAAAACTCGGACCGCTGATTCTCTGTTCAATCAGATCCAGGGTTTTGTTCCAAATGTCCTTGATATCACTCATAGAAAAGACCTCCTAATGTAGGCAAATAAATAAAAATGTGGATAACAGGGTTATCGACTTATCCACAGTTCTTGATGCAGGGTATGCTTTTTCCAGAAAGATTGTCCACGGATGCTGGCGCTTAAGGTTTGTTTCCGGCAAGATATCCACATACTTATCAACAAGCTGTTAGTAATTGTGTAATCGAGACTCCCGTTCTAGTCTGTTGTCATCTAGTTTATCAAAATTATCCCCAGGCTGCAAGAAAATTAATCCACATATCCCCAAATTGATTTTTATCGTTTTTCTTGACGGTACAATGGTTTTAGGGTATAATTTCCGTCAGTGCAAATAAGGGGGTGGACTCTATGAAAATGACCTACCAACCCAAAGTAAGACAGAGATCAAAGGTGCATGGTTTTCGTGCCCGCATGGCTTCTACAGCGGGTAGAAATGTTATTAAGCGCCGTCGCCGCAAAGGCAGAAAACAACTGACAGCGTAAAAGGCCAGAAACTCGGCCTTTTTGCGCCCTTAGCCTTATGCTAAACAAAGCAAATCGCTTAAAAAAAACGACGGATTTCAACAGAGTATATAAGCGCGGTGCATATGTTGTTGCCAGGCAAATGGTCATATACTATTATCCCCTTTTTATTGATGATGGAATTAGAGTGGGTTTTGTCGCGAGCAAAAAGGTTGGTAAAAGCCACCAGCGCAATCGCTGCAAACGTCTGTTGCGGGAATCAATGCGCCAACATCTTCCCAATCTTGTCAATGGCTATGATCTCGTAGTTGTTGCTAGACCGCCATTGAAGGAAGATAATTTTCAAACCGTTTATAAGGTTATGTCCAGGCTGCTGCGCAAAGCCAAGCTCTTCCAGGAACAGCGATGAGTAAAATCGCCGTTTTGTTGATTAAGGGTTACAGGCGTTTTATCTCTCCTTTTCTTGGGCAAAACTGTAGATTTCGACCAACTTGTTCTGCATATGCCATTCAGGCTTATGAAAAGTATGGATTTTTTAAAGGATCGTACCTCACCCTGCGCCGGCTCTTGCGCTGTCATCCCTTTTGTGCCGGTGGCTATGATCCTCTAAAATAATAGGGGGGATTTATAGTGGATTTTTTGAAAAACATTTTTGCCCAGATATTAATTTTCTTTTACAATATCACCGCAGATTATGGGCTGGCGATTATTCTCCTGACTTTACTTGTAAGATTGGTTACTTTGCCTCTGTCAATAAAGCAGATAAACTCCACCCGGGCCATGCAGAGAATTGCTCCCGAGCAAAAAAAATTGCAGGAAAAGTATAAAGATAACCCGGATAAGCTGAACAAAGAAATGTTGGAACTGTATAAGATCAATAAAGTCAGTCCATTTGGTGGCTGCCTGCCTCTGCTTATTCAATTCCCTGTGATCATTGCAGTTTTTGCGGTCTTAAAGGATCCCAAGATTATGTCTGATGCTATCCCAGGCTTCAGTCCTTTTTTTGCCGGCCTGGTGGACCTGAACAAATCCTTTGCGCAATTGATTAAAGAAGGCACCGGAATTGCCGCTTATATCATCCCTGCTGTTATCCCGATATTGGCTGCAGTTACCACTTATTTTCAATCTAAGCTGATGACTGCGGGACAGAATACCGAGGCAGCGGGAATGGGGACCATGACTATGCTCATGCCCCTGATGATTCTTTTCTTTGGCTATAGCTTGCCTCAGGGCTTGCCTTTGTACTGGCTGGTGGGTAATATCTTTCAGATTGCCCAAAACCTGGTTTTTAGCCGCCCTGCAGCTGTAGCAGAACAAGGAGGCGAAGAACAGTGAAGGAAGTCACTGGCACCGGCAAAACTGTCGAAGAAGCTATCGAGTCTGCTCTCTCCGAGTTAAGCATCAAGAGAGAAGATGCCGATATCACTATTGTCGAGCTGCCGACCAAAGGTTTATTTGGTATTTTGCCGGGAAAGAACGCTGTGGTTCAAGTGCGGGAACAGTTTGATCCTGTATTATTTGCAGCCGATTGGATGGAGCAGATCTTAGAGAAAATGCGGATTAATGCCAGGGTTGGCGTGAGGCTGCAGGATGAACGAATTGAACTTGATATTGCTGGTAATAATTTGGGGGTTTTGATTGGCCGCCGGGGGCAGACTCTCGATGCCTTGCAGTATATTACTACTTTAGCCGTCAATAAAAAAACCGTGGAATTTGTGCCGGTTCAAGTTGATGCTGGCGGCTACAGAGAAAAACGCCGTCTTACCATCCAGAAGAATGCCCTGTCTGCCAAGCAAAAGGCAGTCAAGACAGGACGCAAAATTGCTCTCGAGCCCATGACTCCCGCTGAGCGCCGCCTGGTGCACATGGCTCTCAGCGATGACCATGATGTTGTAACTTACAGCATTGGCGAAGAACCTTCCCGCAGAGTTGTCATAGATCTGAAGCGAGATTAACCGGCCATGAGGCCGGTTGTTGTTTTTTGTGGTTTTTATATGCTAGTATACTGGCAAAGGGAGGGCTGATGATGTATACCCTTGATACAATTGCTGCTGTTGCCACCCCTCCGGGATTCGGCGGGATAGGCATAATCAGAATTAGCGGCGAGAAGGCCGCGGCTCTCGGGGCCAAGCTTTTTAACCCTAAGCGCAAGGTCGCCTTTTCTCCGGGCAGGATGTATTTTGGCGATTTTACCGACTCAAAAGGGAAACATATTGATACTGGCTTATTTGTTTGGTTTAAATCCCCCCGATCCTTTACCGGAGAAGATGTGGTAGAGTTTCACTGTCACGGAGGAATAGTTATCCTTCAGACCATGCTCAGGGCAATATTTGACTTAGGCGTTCGGCTTGCAGAGCCCGGTGAATTCAGCAAGCGGGCTTTTCTAAACGGACGGATTGATTTAGCTCAGGCTGAATCTATATCTGACCTTATTAGCGCCAGCTCTAACAAAGCAGCCGAGATCGCTCGCTCCCATTACAGGGGAAGACTGTCGGCAGCCATTGAAGCGATCAGGGATAAGGTTATCTCTGTTTTGGCCTGGATTGAAGCAGAGATTGATTATCCTGAGGCGGAGCTTGATTTACCTGGCCGGGACAAGGCAGCGGCAACGCTGGAACAGCAAATTACTGTTTTAGAAGGCCTGCAGAGTACATATCAAGAGGGCAAAATCTATCGGGATGGGGTCGTGACTGTAATTTTAGGCAGTCCTAACGTAGGCAAATCCTCACTCCTCAATATTTTGGCCGGCGAGGAACGGGCTATAGTCACTGACATTCCTGGCACAACCCGGGATGTGCTGGAAGTGCCTGTGACTATCAGGGGCATACCCCTGCGTTTGGCCGATACCGCCGGCATCCGGGAATCCGGCGACGTTATTGAGAAGATTGGCATTGAGCGGGCACGCAAGCTTGCAGAACAGGCAGATCTTATTCTCCTGATTTTAGATACCTCTCGTCCCTTAACCGAAGAAGATGACCTGCTTTTGCAGAATGTAAGCAGGGATAACGCTATTGTAGTGCTCAATAAAACAGATCTGCCTGCAGTTATTGATGCAGGGGAAATAGCCGCCAGGGGGTTTCAGCACATCACGGAAATTTCCGCTCTCCAGGAACAGGGCATTGAAGCTTTAAAAGATGAAATTGAAAATCTGTTTATCAGCGGCAAGTTTAGCCCTGATACCACATTTATCAGCAATCAGCGTCATTATCAGGCTCTGGTGACGGCCGCCGGGCTTTTGCGCCAGGTTGCCGCCAATTGGGAGACCTTGCCTTCGGACTTGTTGGCATTGGACTTGCGCCAGGCCTGGCAGGCACTGGGGGAAATTACCGGTGCGGTTTGGACTGATGATCTTCTGGACAGTATCTTTCAACGTTTTTGTTTGGGAAAGTAGGTGCTTGCTTTGGCCAATGGACATAAATTTGATGTTATCGTCATCGGCGCAGGCCACGCCGGTTGTGAAGCCGCCCTGGCAGCGGCCAGGATGAATTGTCAGGTTTTGCTCTTGACCATGAATCTGGATGCTGTCGCCCTCATGCCCTGCAACCCCTCGATTGGCGGTCCCGCCAAAGCCCATTTGGTCCGGGAAATCGATGCCCTAGGCGGGGAAATGGGACGCAATATTAATGAAACTTTGATTCAGATCCGCATGCTCAACACCAATAAAGGTCCTGCAGTGCATTCCCTGCGAGCTCAGGCCGACAAAGTCGCCTATCAGCAGAGGATGAAGAAAGTGTTGGAGGAACAGCCTAATTTAACAATGCGTCAGGCTGTTGTGGAAACTATCAACGCTGACAGCGACGGCATTAAGGGTGTTACCACCCGCCTGGGCACCGGTTTTTATGCGCCCAATTTAATTGTCACTCCGGGAACCTATACGGCATCTCGGATGATCATCGGGGAAAAAACTTGGCCAGGCGGTCCCAATGCCCAGGAAGGGCCGCCCCAGCTTTCCCGTTCTTTAAGGGAACTGGGCTTGGCGCTGATTCGGTTTAAAACCGGCACCCCCCCACGAGTCAATGGCTGCACCTTGGATTTTGCAAAAATGAAACCTCAGCCCGGTGCTGATTCGCCCTTAAGTTTTTCTTTTTGGGCGGCGCCGGTCAAGCGGGAACAGGCACAGTGCTGGCTGACCTATACAACTTCTGAAACTCATCGCATAATCAAAGAAAATTTGCACAGGGCCCCTCTTTTTACCGGGATTATTGAGGGGGTTGGCCCCCGCTACTGCCCTTCCATAGAAGATAAGATTGTGCGTTTTCCCGATAAAGATCGCCATCAGCTGTTTATTGAGCCCGAAGGGGCAAGTACCAATGAATACTACGTCCAGGGCATATCGTCCAGCTTGCCGGAAGATGTACAGGAGGCCTTTTTGCACACCATCCCCGGCCTGGAGCAAGCAGAAATGCTCAGGCCAGGTTATGCCATTGAATACGATGTCGTGGTTCCCACGCAGCTGAAACTTACTTTGGAAGCCAAAGAAATTCCGGGCTTGTTTTGTGCCGGCCAGATTAATGGCACTTCAGGATATGAAGAGGCGGCAGCCCAGGGATTGATGGCAGGAATCAATGCTGCCCGCAGGGTGCAAGGCAAGGGAGAAATTATCCTCCAGCGCTCCCAGGCTTATATTGGCGTCCTTATCGACGACTTGACCATTAAGGGCACTAATGAACCCTATCGCATGCTGACTTCTCGAGCGGAATTTCGCCTGTTGCTGCGCCAGGACAATGCCGATCAGCGCCTTTCTCCCATAGGACATCAAGTGGGACTTCTTTGCGAGGAACGGTTTAGAATCTTCCAAAATAAACAGGCTCTAATCCTTGAGGCCATGGAAGAGCTGGCGAAAACTAAAGTTGCCCCTAAGGACATCAACCCCCTTTTGCAGGTAAGAGGCAGCAGCCTTCTGACACAATCTGCTCCGTTGACGGAGATAATTTTGCGGCCAGAGATTGCTCTGACTGATCTGGCGCCGTTGGTTCCATCTTTATCTGTATTAGACAAGGAAATGCTTCAGGTGGTTGAAACGGAGTTTAAGTACCGAGGATATGTTGACAAACAAAGGCAACAGGTGGAAAGGATGCGCCGCTTAGAGACAACCCTGCTCCCCTCCTGTCTCCAGTACAATGAGATACTGGGTCTTTCTGCTGAGGCCAGAGAAAAACTTAGCAAATTCAAGCCTCAGACTTTAGGCCAGGCTTCCAGAATCTCAGGAGTCTCCCCAGCAGATGTATCAGTACTTTCCATCCATATAAAACAAAAGGGTGGCCGCCATGCGCACTGAATTAGAGCAGGTTTTGGCGGAAAACGGTTTCCCCCATTCCAGCCGCTGCCTGGATCAACTCTGCCAGTACTATCAAATCCTTGTTGAATGGAACAAAAAAATTAATCTTACCGCCCTCATCGAGCCCCGGGATTTTATCTATAAACATATCTGCGATTCTCTTTTTCCAGGTAAATTTATTGCTCTCGCGGCCTCCTCATTGGTTGATATAGGAACCGGAGCAGGCTTTCCCGGCTTGCCGTTAAAAATTGTCTATCCAGAAATAAAGCTCACTTTGGTGGAGGCGGCAGCAAAAAAGGCTGCTTTTTTGCGTCACTGCTGTCAAGAGCTGGCTGTAGAGGCAGACATTCTCTGGGAGCGGGCCGAAAATTTAGGTCAGGGTCCCAAGCGGGAAACTTTTTCTCTGACTGTCACTAGGGCTGTTGCCGGCCTGTCAGTCATCTGTGAATACTGTTTGCCTCTCCTTGCCTTGGGAGGATGCTGTTTGGCCATGAAAGGCCCTAGCGGCGCCGAAGAGGCGGCAGCGGCTGAAAATGCTTTCAGGCTGCTGGGAGGGCGAGTTCGCCAGGTTCATTTTTACAGTCTTCCCCCCGGAGACCAACGTTGCCTGGTGGTAATCGATAAAATTAGCCCAACGCCGTCAGTTTATCCTCGCAGACCAGGTATGCCCGCTAAGAAGCCGTTGTAATTTTGTCTTTCTGCAGGAGTTGTACTTTATAATAGCGAATACTCCAGTAACCTTGATTTAAGAGAGGGTGATTATTGTGCGAGAAAGTCTCAATAAACTACTTCTTGGGACAGAAGGTTCCAATGTGGAGGAAACCAGGGAATTGAGTTGTGCCGACATCAGTCCCAATCCTTTTCAGCCCAGACAACGCTTTGACGAGGATAATCTTGACGAGTTGGCACAATCTATCCGCACTTACGGACTGCTGCAGCCAGTACTTGTCAGGCGCCAAGAAAAGGGGTTCCAGCTTGTGGCCGGGGAGAGAAGGCTTCGGGCCTGCAAACTGTTAGGATGGACAAGAATTCCTGCAGTGATTAGGGATGTTAATGATTCTGCTATGGCCGCCATTGCCCTGATTGAAAACCTGCAACGGGAGGACCTGGACTTTTTTGAAGAGGCCAAAGGGTATCAGCGCTTGCTGGATGAGTTCGGCCTTACCCAAGAGGTCCTGGCCCAAAGGATTGGCAAAAGCCAGTCTACAATTGCCAACAAGATGCGTCTATTAAAGCTGGCTGATTCTATTCAGTACAAGCTCCTGCAGGCAGGGCTTTCCGAACGGCACGCCCGCGCTCTTTTAAAGCTTCCCGACAGCAAGAGTCAGGAAAAGGTGCTCGAAAAGATCATCCGCCTCAGCCTGAACGTTCGCCAGACCGAAGACCTTATTGAGGATTTGATGGCAGACAATAAGGAAGCCGGCAAACCCGCGGGAACGCAGAAATTTGTTATCCGCGACTATCGAATTGTGCTCAATACCATTCGTCAGGCAGTTGCCACCATGGAGCAAATTGGTTTAAAACCCCAAGTCAGTCATAATGAACATAAGGATTACTATGAAATTACCATAAGAGTTCCGAAATAATTGGGTTACAGCTTCTAAGGAGAGTGAGAAGATGGGTAAAGTTATTGCCATCGCCAATCAGAAGGGCGGAGTCGGCAAGACGACGACAGCTATCAACTTGGGCGCAGGGCTGGCCAGTCAGGGCAAGAGGGTCCTGCTTGTGGATATTGATCCTCAAGGCAACACTACCAGCGGCGTTGGCGTAAGGAAGCCGTCGATCAAGAGATGTATGTATGATGTTCTTGTCTCGGGCATTCCCATGGAGACCGTTATTACGCCTACAGAGGTGGAAAACCTTTGGATTGCCCCTGCCTCCATCCAGCTTGCCGGAGCAGAGATCGAGCTCGTTCCCTCCATGTCCAGGGAAGAAAAGCTGCGGCAGCACATGGAGAACATTCGCAATCAGTATGATTTTGTATTAATTGACTGCCCTCCCTCCTTGGGCTTGCTTACTGTAAACGCACTTACCGCTGCAGATTCCATTCTTGTTCCCATTCAATGCGAGTACTATGCATTGGAGGGTTTGAGTCAGCTGGTAAACACGATAAAGCTTGTTCAGCGCCACCTCAATAAATCGTTAAAATTGGAAGGAGCGCTGCTGACGATGTATGACCCCAGGACTAATCTGGCGGCGCAGGTAGTATCTGAGGTCCGCGCTTATTTCGGCGATCAGGTTTATGAGACCATCATTCCCCGAAATGTCAAGCTCAGCGAGGCACCCAGCCATGGGCAGACCATTTTGGATTATGATCCCCGTTCCAAGGGTGCAGAGACTTACATGCAACTGACCGCGGAGGTTTTAAAGAATGAGTAAACGGGCTTTGGGGCGAGGCCTCGGGGCTTTGATTCCCGGCGCCGAGGAAGAAGTTCCTCCATCTGAAGTATCCCTGGACAGCATTGTTCCCAATCCGCATCAGCCAAGGAGGACTTTTGATCAGGAAGCCTTGGAAGAGCTGGCTCAATCCATCGCTCAGCACGGTTTGTTGCAGCCCATTGTCGTTCGCCCTCATTTAGGCCGTTATCAGTTGGTGGCGGGAGAACGACGCTTTCGCGCGGCCAAACTTGCGGGCAAGAGCTCCATTCCCGCTGTAATTATGGACTTGACTGATCGCCAGCTGGCTGAGATTTCCCTGGTGGAAAACTTGCAGCGCGAGGACTTAAATCCCTTAGAAGAGGCCAATGCGTATGCTCAATTAATCAAAGAGTTTAACCTTACACAGGAGGCTTTGGCAACCAGGATTGGCAAGAGCCGCTCGGCCATTGCCAACACCTTGCGCTTGTTAAATCTTGCCCCTCCTGTCCAGTCAATGGTCGCGGATGGCCGCATCTCTCCAGGCCACGCCCGCACGTTGCTGTCCCTGGCGGTTGAGGATCAGCTGAAGGCCGCTGAGAGAATTGTAAGCAAAGGCCTCACCGTGAGGACGGCGGAAAAGAACAGGCAGGCGCAAAGGCAAAAAAAAGCGGAACCTCGGGATCCCAATGCCGCCCATATGCAACAGAAGCTTATGGAGCATTTGGGCACCCGGGTTACTCTGGAGGAAAAGGGCGGCAAAGGCCGCATCATCATTGAGTATTATTCACCCCAGGATGCCAATCGGATTATCAACATAATTTTGCATTAGACTTCATTGTTTCACGTGAAACAACGCTGGGGGTATGAAATTGGTTTACCTTGATAACGCGGCTACCAGCTGGCCAAAACCTGAATCAGTATACCTGGCTACAGACCATGCCTTGCGCAGGGCAGCGAATCCGGGCAGAGGCGGACACCGATTTTCCAGGGACGCTGCCGCCCGAGTGCTGGAGGCAAGGGAGGTCGTGGCCAATTTTTTTGGCGTCAGCGATTCCCGCAACATCATCTTTACTGGTGGGGCCACAGAAAGTTTGAATATGATTATCTATGGCATTTTGCCGGCTGCCAGATCAATCGTCAGCGTGGGCTGTGAACACAATGCTTTGTGGCGACCTCTTTGTGATATTGCCAAAAGGTTCGGCGTCAAAGTGGAATATGTCAGCCCCCTTAAGGAGCAAGGCTTCGCTTGGGCTGAGTATGAACAAGCGCTGGCGACGGGGCCGGATTTGGTCACTATAACGCATGCTTCCAATGTCACCGGCAAGGTATACCCCTTGGCAGAGATGGCAAGGATGGCAAAAGCTGCCGGGGCATTAGTCTGCGTAGACGCCGCACAGACGGCCGGAGTTGTTCCCCTTGATTTTCAGGAGCTTAACCTAGATTTTGCAGCTTTCCCCGGGCATAAAGGCCTGTTGGGACCCCAGGGCATTGGCGGGTTGTATATTGCTCCCGAGGCAGATCTGTTGCCCTGGCGTCTTGGGGGAACAGGCAGTCACTCTGCTGTTCCGGAAGCGCCAAGACTGAGGCCCGAGCGCTTTGAGGCGGGCACATTAAATGTGCCTGGCATTGCTGGCCTGGCTGCGGGCATAGAGTACCTGAATGCCAGGGGGTTGGAGGCTGTCAGCCAGCATGAGCTCCGCCTGCGCCAGCGGGCAATAGCAGGATTGCGCCAGTTGGAAGCGGATATTTATGGCGAAAACGGGAACGTGGTGGGGGTATTATCCTTTAATTTCGCGGGCATGGATTCCAGCGAATTGGCGTACATTCTGGATGACGAGTTTGGCATTTGTCTGCGGGGGGGGTTGCATTGTTCTCCCCGCACCCACCAAAGTTTAGGAACCATGGGACCCGGGACGGTGCGGATGAGCCCGGGAATCTTTAATACCAATGAAGATATTGATGCTTTGCTCAGTGCACTGGAGCAGTTGAAGTCCAGGGCGAGGTGAAGCAATGACAGCTGCCGGCCCTGATCTTTTAGGAGGGGTAAAATGGAGACACCCTATGTGCTTATAGACATGGGTATATTGCATAACAATATTAATGCCATGGCTGCTTTTGCCGCCAGCAATGGCATTAAGCTGCGTCCTCACATCAAGGCTCACAAGCTGCCTGAGATTGCCTGGATGCAAATTAAGGCCGGCGCCAGAGGAATAACAGTAGCCAAACTGAGTGAGGCGGAAGTAATGTTTGCCGCAGGAATTAAAGATATCTTGGTAGCTTACCCTTTGATTGGGGAGAGCAAGCTGGAAAGAGCTGCTGAGCTCCTGCGCAGAGGGTGCAAGCTCAGTCTGTTAGTGGATTCTCAACTGGGTGCTCAGCAAATTTCGGATTTGGCCGCACCGGGGGGAACAGGTGTTCTAGTGAAGGTGGACAGCGGCCTTGGCCGCTGCGGCTTGGCGCCGGGACCTGGCTTGGAGGAATTTGTGCATTGGCTTTGTCGCCTCCCCCATTTGAATTTTCGGGGGTTGTTAACCCATGCCGGCCATGCCTACGGGTGCAGCAGCGCCGCAGAGGTGGCTCAGGTGGGAACTAAGGAAGGAGAGCTGATGGTTGAAGCTGCTGAATCCCTGCGCCGCCAGGGGGTAAATGTAGCCGAAGTAAGCATCGGTTCAACGCCTACAGTTGGCTGGGGAGGCAGAGTGCCAGGGGTGACGGAAATCAGGCCGGGAAACTATGTCTTTAATGACGCCACTCAGGTAGCCCTGGGGGTTGTTGGCAGGGAACGCTGCAGTCTCCGGGTTATCGCCACCGTAGTCAGCCGTCCTGCAGCCGACAGGGCAATCATCGATGCCGGCGCCAAAGTGTTGGCTTTGGATCAGGGGGCTCATGGAAGCGGGACAGTGACGGGATATGGGCTGATGGAAAATGCTTCTTGGCGATTGACCCGGTTGTCTGAAGAACACGGCATTGTCGAAGGAACTAATTTGCCGGCGATTGGAGATATAGTCCAGGTAATACCGAATCACGCCTGCCCGGTAATCAACCTGGCGGAAAAAGTTCGGACAAGCAATGGCCAGGAATGGAAGGTTGCTGCCCGGGGACGGGTTTGGTGAATAGATGGTTTTTCTCAGGGGCAAGCTATTCATGGGAGGTTGGCGATGACTGACAAGAGAAAATCGCGTTCAAGCTTTCCCTTAGTTCGCAACGCATTCGGAATGGATATCAACAAGCAGGAATACTGTCTGGTTACAGGCCTGTCTGATGCCGAAGAGGCTTCCCCGATTTCCTGCATAACTCAGGGAGAATGGGCGAATAACTGGGTTCCTGACTTGGATTTCCTGAGAGAAGAGGCAAGAGAAGAAAAATCGTTCACCTAAATAAGGTGAACTTTTGTTGTTGAGGAAGGAGAATTGAATTTAATGGCGAATAGTAATTAACTAAGGAGTTACAGGGGGAATAAGTGTGGATCTGCTAAGGCAATACTGGTTTGAAATCGCTGCAGGCGTAACAGCAATTTGCTTGCTTACTTATAATATTATTTTATCATGCCGCCTAAGGGCCTATAAGAAGATGACCCGCTTGTTGAAAGGCGGCACTCTTGAAGAACATATTAATGAACTGGAAAAGGTTTTTCAGTCTCAGCAACAGACTATCAGCCACATTGGCGACAAGGTTGCTGCAGTGCAAACTAAGATTTCTCAATTTCCGCAACACTGGCATCTGGTACGCTACAATGCCTTCGAAAAAACCGGCAGCGACCTGAGTTTTTCGCTTGCGCTGCTGAATGACAAGGTGGATGGTTTTGTCATCACCGGAATTTTCGGACGGGAGGATACCAGGGTTTATGCCAAGCCTGTCCATGAAGGCAAATCCCAGTACTATCTTTCCGAGGAAGAGGATTTGGCGATAAAGGCCGCCATGGAAACTAAATAGTTTGCCGATTTTTTTGGAGAGGGGGGGTGACTGTTTGAAAAGAGAAAATAAAGATATTACAATTATGGTTGTGCCTCATTCCCAAAAGCCGCCGGTCAGTTTTAAGTTTCCTCTGTTTTTGCTGCAATGTGTAGGCTTTATCTTGATATTTGTCCCTATATTACTGGTCAGTTTTTTTAATAGTTATAATTCTGCCAAGGCTGTGTTCCCGGAATTAGAGCAGCTGCGGATTGATAATCAGATCAAAAGTGAGCTTATCGGACAACTGGCCAATGAAACACAGATGATGCTGGAAAACCTGAAGCGGGTTCAGAATTTGGAAAGAGAACTTCTGGAATTAAATGACATAGAAGGTTCCATTACCGAACCGGTGTCACCTACCAGTCAGAAAGAGGCTCCTAATTTTCGCAGCTACCTGGCAACCCGGGAGTATACTTCCATTGACCGGACCTTTTCTGGCATTGAGGTCTTACAGACAACTCTCCCTGAGCAGGAAGACCGCATGGTGACCCTCAAAGAAAATATTGAGGAGCAGCAGCGCAGGGAAGCAGCCATACCCTCCCGCTGGCCCACTTGGGGGGTTATTACTTCCGGCTTTGGCTGGCGCAGGCATCCTGTAACCAGAGCCAGAGATTTTCACCCAGCCATCGATATTGCTGGCAGCAATATTTACGGGCGACCGATTTATGCCACAGGATCAGGCAGGATAACCTATGCAGGGTACCTCTCCACATATGGCAAGCTGGTTATTATCAACCATGGCTATGGATACGAAACATATTATGCACATCAGAGCAAGATAAAAGTCAAAGTCGGCGATGTGGTGGAAGGCGGATCGATAATCGGATACGTGGGCAACACTGGCAGGTCCACCGCCCCCCACCTTCACTATCAAATTCGCCGCTGGGGCGAGGCGGTAAACCCAGTCAAATATTTACCCTAGGAGGCGCAGATTATGTTTAGCAAGAAGGAAGAAATCGACACCACGAAAATAGATACCATTATCGGCAAAGAGACAGTTATTAATGGGACCGTTGAGGCAAAGGGGATACTGAGGGTAGAAGGAAAGATTACCGGCAAACTCAACACCAATGGCGATATTATTGTTGCCGCCAGCGGCTTAGTAGAGGCTGAGATTAAGTGCCGCAGCATTTCCATTGCCGGAACCATTCGCGGCAATATTGAGTCTACAGGTGTTCTAGAAATTGAACCCTCGGGCAAACTCTACGGAGATATCACTGTTGCCAAGCTCGCCATTGGCGACGGCGCGGTATTCCACGGCGCATGCAAAATGCAAGGGCAAAATCAGCCTCTTCCCGATAAAGATAAGCCAGCAAAATAAAGCAAAGCCGGACTTCAGCGTTGTCCGGCTTTTTTATTTTGAAAGGCAAAGGCTGTAAGCAGCCCGGTGCAAATTACATCTGCCATTTTTGACACCAGAGAAAGTCTGGTGTTCTGAAGGACGAAGTATTCCATAAATCCACCCACATTGACTATGCCAGTAATGTACACATCCCCTACCTGAGGCAGGCGTTTATTGACTCCAGCGCCAGGCTGTAAGGCTCCTGCGCCGATATTGACCAAGCCTACTCCGTCCATATTGCCCAGAGAAGCATCAATAGCCACCGTCCAGTTTGGGGGATTGGCTTGGATGCGGGCCAGGGTTTCGGCAAGATTGGCGGCATGAACAGGGTGCTCAAGGCAGCCGACAACTTGAAAGGGCGGGTTATGTTCCTGGAGCTTGCTGCCGGTCAGTGGCCCCAGGCTGTCGCCGGTGGAGCGGTCGGTACCGATGCAGAGGATTAAGATATCCTGAGGGGAAGGAATGACGGGGCACAGTGAAATCAGAGCCTGGCTGATAACCTCTGGGGCATCGGGCTGATTATATTTTATTCGAGCATGGTGCGGGGGCACGGAATTAATTTTTGCCATAACAGCCTCCAATAACAATGCGCTATTTAATAAGTATGTGTGCCTGTCACATAAAATGCCAGAGCGGTGAATAAATTGCTTCTGAGGTGTTGTTATGTCGAAAAACACTTTTGCAGTGGCAATGACCTATTGCGGAGCTGTAATCGGAGCCGGCTTTGCCACCGGCCGGGAAGTAGTGGATTTCTTCTCTGGATACGGCAACCGAGGACTGGCGGGGGTTGGCCTGGCAACACTGATGTTTGTCTGGGTGGGGGTTGTAATACTAGATGTTGCCCAGCGTAATCCAGTTTATTCTTATTTGGATTTGCTCAACTATGTTTTGCCATGGAAGTGGCTGGTTTCCCTTACAGATCTTATATTTTTGGCAACTTTGCTCACCGGGGTAGGGGTGATGACAGCTGCAGGGGGAACGGTGCTGAAAAGCTGGGGGCTTCACTATTCTATCGGGTGCGCCGGGTTTTTACTTCTGTGTATTCTGCTTTTGCGCACCGGGGGAAAGGGATTTGTCAAGGCAAATTGTTGGCTGGTGCCGGGTATGGCGGTGGCAATCGTAATCCTTTGCATCGCCCAAGTCAGTGTGCCGGCTTTGGGAGGGTATGTGCGGGGCCCGTTTAGTTCGGCCCTGTTGTATGTCTCTCTCAATACCGCCATTGCCGGGGTGGCTATGAGCACCCTCAAAGAAAAGCTGGACCGGCACACGGTCCTTGCTGGCGGTGTGGCTGGCGGGCTATTGATAGGTTTTTTGTTGCTGGTCATATATGGCGCTACATTGGGGATGGGAAGTGTTGAGATTCCTTTGCTGAGACTGGCAGAAATATGGCTGGGAAAATGGCAATGGGTCTACGCTTTGGTCCTGTTGGCGGCGGTGCTTACTACTGCCCTGGCAAACCTGCATGGTTTGGCCAGCCGGGTGGTTAAACCTCCTGGTTATTGGCTATGTGTAGTTATTACAGCCGTTGCGGGATTTGTTATTGCTCAGTACGGTTTTATCAGTCTGGTGGCTTTTCTCTATCCTTTGTTGGGACTATGCAATATAGTCCTTTTGGCAGGTTTATGCTATTATAGTCTCAATAAGTTCAAAACAGTTAGAAGAAACAGGTGATGATTCCATGGGGAGCGGGGGAAAGCGACGAGCAACCGCTGTTCTGATCTTTGCAGGCTTGCTGATTCTTGCTGCAGCAGTATCGAGATTGTTGGCATTGATAATAATGGCCCCTTGGCTGCATGCATTTCTCGTCTTTGCAGTCACCAAAATACTAGCTGATGTTTTTGCTGCCATTTTCAGACGTAAAGAAAAGAAATATCTGTTCTTTGAAGACTATCTCCGGGAGATTCTATTGTTCTTTGCAGTTGCCGCCATTTGCGTCCTTGGCATTGCAGCGGTCCAGCACTATCTGCTGGGGGCTATTTGGCTTCCCTTGCCTGCGGCGGCCATCATCATGATTTGGCGCTGATTTCCTTTCCCTATAGAAAACAGGGAGGGTTAATATGTTTCCATGGCTCGACCTTTTGCTGACTGGTGTAGTTGTCTGGGGCGCGGTGACAGGATATCTTGCGGGCTTGAAGCGGGCCCTGGCTAGGTTGCTCGTGCTGGTGGGGGCTTTGCTGGTCTCTTTGCCTTTTGCCGACAATTGTGCCGTTTATCTCCGTCCACGGCTGGAGTCAATTTTCGTTGCGGGCTTTGAAACTTTGGCAATGCCGGCAGGAGCAGCCTCGCCTTTATTGGGGCCCTGGCAAGATGTCCTGACAATTGAGACGACGGCAGGAGAAAATTTACCGCGCCTAATCGCTTTAGCTGTCAATATAGCTGCCTTATGTTTTTTAATGCTGACGCTGCTGACTGCATTCAGGCTGCTGGCAAAGCCAAGAATGTCCGTTTCGGGAGCTTGGGGCGTAGCGGCGGGATTGACTGGCGGGCTTGTGACAGCGATTTATTTCTTGGCCATGGCACCAGTTCTGGTCCTGGGCAAGGCTGGCGCAATGCTGGCAACTGCTGTGGGGGAGTCCTGGCTGGCCAGCTTGTTGAGCCCATTGGTACAGGCCCTGGTGCATTTCCTGGCCCTATTTGTTTTATAGGAGGTGGGTGCAATCTACATTCCCGGAGATATTGTCCAATTAAAAAAGCCCCATCCCTGCGGGGCCAATCAGTGGAAGATAGTGCGGGTGGGGATGGATTTCCGCTTTCAGTGCTGCAACTGCGGCCGCAGCATTCTCTTGCCCCGCAAGCAAGCTGAAAAATCCATCCGCAAAGTTTTGTCGCCTGGTTAACTTGCATGTGCAGGTCTTTGTGTTATAACCCGACTTTTACAGTTAGTCTATCAGAACGGCCATGTTGACAATCAATAAACGCTTTAAGCACGCAGATTTCTGCGTTTTTTTTCACCTAGCAAAAACCTGAGAACTTCATGCTAGGTTCAGGGGAACAGAAGACAAAAACAGGAACACGGGCCGTGCGAAGCGATAAATAGGTTGATTGGCCAGGATCAGGTGGGAGTGTAGAACAGCCAGAAACGAGTTACATCTACAGAATAAGTCATTCATCCATAACTATAATTGAATGGCGTAGAATCTGCCAAGGAATTCTAACCTTGCTCAGGGCGAGTCCCCCAATATAGCCTCGGGTTATGGCCACCCCAGAGGTCCCCGGGCGGGTGTCCCCAAGACCTGCGGCCAGCCGGATCACTGCTAAGGAAAGCACCTTAATAGATTTCCTAAACAAAGATTCGGGCCTTCGCCTGGAGAAGAAGCGTCTGGAAGCCCGCTATATTTTGGTGATACCCTTGGCCAAGATGATGTATCAAATAACCTGATGAACTTATCCCTACTTCAGAATTGACACAACTGCTCCACCAAAATATAATCAACCCAGAACGGAGGCGATCAAATTGAATCCAAGAGAAAACTCCCTACTCGAACTCTACAAAGGAAAAGGAAACCTGAAAGAATTTATCATCTTCTTCGTCACCTTGATTATCACAACAGCAGTTACATGGGACCTAATTAAAAAAGGTATTATCATTCAACTACCAATCATCGCAATGGTCCTCTACACATATAGAATCCAGGCCAAAGAAATAAGGCTCCAAAATTTCCGGGAAGAAATCAACCAAAGAAACTTCACACAAAAAGACCTTCAGGAATTAGCAAACTTGACAAGGAAAAGAAGTGCAGATTCAAAAAACCTTCTAAATAAGATCACAGCAGCGATTGGCGTAATAGTCCTACCAGGCTACAGCTGGCTCATAGTTGAACTCTTAAAAGGTTACTTCAGCGGAAACCTAGCAGGAAACATTCTCCTATTCTTCTTGACAGTCTCAGCGATCGTTGTTGCGCTCATGGTATGGGCTACAGCAGCCGTGGAGAAGTTCAGCACAAACTACCAATACAAAGAAATCTCAGAGATACTGGAAGGCATCCAAATAGATAGGCTCGTCGAGAGATACCAAAAGAAGGAAGGCAAAGCACAACATAATAAACAGATAATTACATAGGATAATTAAATTCTGTAAGCACTTTTTGAAAAAAAATTATTAAAAAAAGGCGTTAAAAACAACTCCGCGAGAAGCTATTATAAGCAAGAAGACCTGACGAGAAAGGGGTTCAGGCAAAAAAAAACGCCCTGAGGCGTCCCATTGAAGGAAAAGTATAGCAGATATCTGTGTCCAAAGCAAGCCGGAATCTCAGAAGCTAAAGTAAAGTGTAAACAAGCTTGCATGTCCCAAAATTCGCTGATAGAATAAATTTGCAGGGACGGGGAAAGGAGATGGTAAATGCTGTTGAGTTATTTCTGGCTACTAACCCAAAAGATTGCTGTCGACCTCAAAATCCAGATAGCTAAATGGATTTCGGTATCACTTCATATCAAAAACCTCTAGCTAATTAACATGCGGTAACATGGTAATTAGCCCCCAAAAACCGTCCCTTGCAAATATTATTCTCTTTTGACCTGACAATACTTCACGTGACCGTTTGTCACTTCTCTTGACCTTAATGTAACACACCCAAAATACGATGTAAACACCCCCTGAGGGGAATTCTGCCCTGAAACTCCGACAATCTTCCTAATAAGTCCTATTATTGCCGATAATAGAACCGATATTCACAACACCATTGGCTGCCTAATATAGAATGGCTGAACCTATTCCTGGACAAAAAAACTTCCTCCTTCAATCTTCAGACGGTTATATTATTTCGTTTGTCAACCTTAGGGGGAGCATATCTTGCTGTGGGTTTTAAACTGTAAAGTTGGGGTTAACTTGCATGTGCAGGTCTTTGTGTTATAATATTTAATTGTCCCCCTGCTTCAACGTCCGTTGAAGCCGCTAGTCCATAGGAGGAGGTGAAAGATATGCGCAAATATGAAATGCTGTACATTGTCCAGCCCGACTTGGATGAGGAACAGATTAATGGCCTTCAGGAAAAAGTCGCTGCCATCATTGGCGAACAGGGTGGCCAGGTGGGCGAAGTAAAACAATGGGGAAAACGGCATCTTGCCTACGAAATCGCTGATTTCAGCGATGGGAACTACATCGAGCTACATTTTGAGGGCACTCCTCAGGTGGTAGCCGAGCTGGATCGTGTCATCAAGATAACCGAGGGAATTCTCAGGCATATCATTGTTCGGGTAGATGAATAGTTTGGAGGGGAGATGATTTTTTGTTGAACCGGGTGATTCTAATAGGCCGGTTGACGAGGGATCCGGAATTAAAGTATATTCCTTCCGGAACCCCTGTGGCATCCTTTACCCTCGCGGTTGACCGCCCCTTTCTCAATAAAGAGGGCGAAAGGGAGGCAGATTTTATCCCTATCGTTGTTTGGCGCAAACAGGCGGAAAACTGTGCTAACTATCTGGGCAAGGGCAGCCTTGTGGCTGTGGATGGAAGAATGCAGGTGCGGACTTATGAACAGGATGGCCAGCGCAGGTATATTACCGAAGTAATCGCAGACAGCGTCCGCTTCCTGGACCGGAAGGGCGAGCAGAGCACTCGCACGGCCAACTCCGGCTTTGAACAGTACGGCACTGATGCAGGCGCCGACGACGATATCCCATTTTAGATTGGAGGCTAAAAGATGCGCAAGGAAAGAGGCAGAAAGCGCAAACGCGTATGCAGTTTCTGCGTAGACAAGGTTACGCATATTGATTATAAAAGCCCAGATAAGCTGCGGCGTTTCATTTCCGACCGGGGCAAAATCCTGCCCAGGCGTATAACCGGCAACTGTGCGGGACATCAACGTCAGTTGACCCTGGCTATCAAGCGTTCCCGCTACATTGCTCTGATGCCATACACAACGGAATAGATACAAGGGGCAAGTAGTTGCCCCTGTTTTGTCCGGGAGGGGATTAAATGACTGCAAACCACATTGATATTGCTCGCAACCTAAAAATAATTGAGGGTCTGAAGGTGCAATTGCTGTCGGTAATCGCCGAGCTGTTTTCTGGTCTGTACAGAGGCTTGGAGGACAATGTGCTTGATGCCCTCAGTGCGGCAATTGTCATCCTGTTTAGCATGGCTGATCGTTTGGGCATCAGCATTCGCCGCATGGATATAGCCATTGAAGAAAAACTGCAAGACAGGGCAGCCAATCCCGAAAACAGTTTGCGCCAGTTTGAAGCAGAATTATTGAGCTATTGGCGAGGCAAGCACAGAGATGAGGATTAGCTTCATTTCGGCCAGGATAATGATTAAGGGGGAGTATCCATGAAGGTAATTCTAAAGGCAAAGGTAAAAGGAGTGGGCAATGCCGGTGAAGTCAAGGACGTTTCCGATGGCTACGCCCGAAACTTTTTATTGCCCAGGGGGCTGGCGGTTAGTGCAGATGCCAATGCCCTCAAATCCCTAGAGCAACAGCAGCAGATGGCAGACAAGAGGGATGAAAGGGATTTTACCCGCAACCAGAATCTCAAAGAAAAAATTGAGAACTTAAAACTGGACTACAAAGTTAAGGCAGGAGAAGGCGGGCGCCTGTTTGGTTCGGTTACCAGCAAGGATATTGCCGATGAAATGGCAAGAATGGGAGTCAAAGTTGACCGCCGCAAGGTTATGCTGCAAGAACCAATTCGGCAGCTGGGCAACTATGAGATAGAAATACGCCTTCATCCCCAAGTAACAGCCTGTTTAACCCTTTCGGTTGAAGCCATTTAAATTTTTAAACAAGAAATAAGGGTTGACACGAAAATTTATCTATAGTATTCTCTTATAGTGTCTTGGGCCATTAGCTCAGTTGGCAGAGCACCTGACTTTTAATCAGGGTGTCGATGGTTCGAATCCATCATGGCTCACCATTTATTTAGGCCCCTTGGAGAAGCGGCTTAACTCACCAGCCTTTCACGCTGGCATTCAGGGGT
>ENA-UOOR01000769-UOOR01000769.1-fermentation-metagenome-genome-assembly--contig:-NODE-769-length-42482-cov-152.177175_pt1 | contig 42482 bp, 30 predicted proteins | sample MGYA00245780_ERZ724029 | MGnify/ENA primary metagenome ERZ724029 (study PRJEB28704, sample SAMN03018315) | fermentation metagenome | biome: anthropogenic terrestrial biome; feature: soil... | reverse complement strand
AATAATAATAATAATAATAATAATAATAATAATAATAATAATAATAATAATAATAATACTGTTACGCTTCTAAACTCAAAGACTAACGAGACAACAAAGGAAATAAGGCGAAAACAAAACGGCAAACAGGAAAAGGAATAATAAAAAGAATATAAAAACAACAAACGGGGAAAGTGAAAAAAGAAGTTACTTAGAAGATCTGGCTTTCTGCATACTAATTGCCGAAAGGATTTTTATCTTTGTCTCAAGCGCAGGAACGAAGCCTGGCTTTAATTCAAGGGCACGGTTGCAGTTTTGCAATGCTTCTTCCTGTTGATCGATTTCGGAAAGGACAAAGCCCCTAGCTGCCCAGAGGCGAGGTTCTGTAGGCGCAAGCTGAAGTGCCTTATCGTAAAGCTCTAGGGCTTCCTTAAATCTGCTTAGTCTGGAAAGCAGGCTTCCAGCCGATGTCAGAGCTTCAAGGTAATCAGGTCTAATTCGGAGGGAGATGATGTAAGCTTCAAGAGCTTTTTCCTCTCTGCCAAGGGCTAAAAGTACTGAGCCTTTTCCAGCCCAGGCTTCAGCATATTCGGGAGATCTCAGGAGAATTTTTTCGTAGGTTTCTAAGGCTTCCTCAAACCTGCCAAGTCTGGCAAGAACAACCCCTTTATTGTCCCAGGCAACTTCAAAAGCCGATTCAAGCTCAATAGTCCTGTTATAAGCCGCAATTGCTTCTTCAAGTTTGCCCAGCTCAGAGAGGATAACGCCCCTGTTATACCAGACCCTGTGATCATCAGGAACCATTTTCAGGACCTGCGCAGTAAGCTGCTCTGCAGCTTCAAACCGACTGGCTTTATACATGAGCACAGCCTTCTGAAAAAGGGCTGTTGCATCCTGAGGCTCCTTTTCAAGTCGCTCAGTACATGTCTGAAGTTCCTCAAAGAACGGGAGAGAAAAGTAAAGGTCTCTTACAGCCAAGAAAAGAGGCAAGACTTCGTAATTTTTCCCACGAGATGTGAGTAGTTTTGCTTCTATATTGTAGAAAAAGGCTGCTGGTCCTCCTTGATCGACATTTTCTTTCTTTACTCCTTTCTCCTTCTCGATCTCTTTAATAATTGCTCTCAGCCCTGAGAAAGCTGCTGGAGAAAGCGGGGAATCACCTGGTACTGAGAATACGGATCTAAGGTGTTTTCCAAGGTTTCTATTGTTATTGCGCCATAAGACCATTGAAGCGCCCTGGCAATCGCTGAGGAATTTTCCCAGGCAGAGCCTTAGAGATGCCTGGCTCCCGGATTGCTCAAGCGCGGCAAAGGCTGAAATTGCTGCCCTACAGTGTTCCTGAAGTTCGTTCAGGGAATTTTTTGTTTTAAAAGAATAAGCCTCCGTTTTAAACCCTCCTCTGACTTTGTTCAAATGCTATCGGAAAAAGAGCCGCACAGTGAGTATTTATCATGTGGCATAAACTTGCCTCTAGCCGCAACTACGAGCTTTACAGCGGATCCTGCCTGAGACATTGTTCCTGGTTTTGGCTCCTGCCTTAGGATTTCCCCAGCCATAATCCCTATGGGAAAAACTCCTTTTTGCTCAACAATCTCTCCTGCTTTAAGTCCGGCTTCTTCCAGGGTTAGCATAGCCTTTTCAAGGGGCTGTCTTACAACATCTGGAACTTCCACACTTCCTTTTATGGCACCGGGCTCTGCCTTAGTTTCTGGCCTCTTTTCGCCCTCTTTTCCTTCAAGCACTTCTTCGAGCAAGTCGATTGCCCCGCTAATGCGAAGGAGGATTTCACTCAGATTCTTTTTCCGGTCTTCAAGCTCTGCAAGCTTTAACTCAATATCTTTAAGGATTTTCTGTCCTGATTCATATTCTGCCCTGAGCTCGGTTAAGCGCTGTTCAAGCTGTACTTCCATGCTCCTAAAACCCCTTTTAGCTTTTTAATATGTAGTCTGATTTAGCCTATTCTATTGCCTATTTTAGAATACTATTTTTTAATTTTTTTAATTTTTTTGTATCCCTTTCTTAATCGGGCGTCGTTTGCTCTCTATATAATTCCAGCCCAATACATTTTAACTTTTATATTTTACACGCCGCTTATAGTGAAAAAGTGGATTTTTTAGTTAGAAGGTTTTTAGATAATATAATAGAAAGTTTTAGATAGAAGATTTTTAAGAAGGTTTTAGATAGAAGTAGAGTTTTGATACAAAAGGAAATAGGACTATTTTTTCGGGATTTTGAACCTATTGCCAAAGCGTTTTTTTAGAATGGAATTCCCCAAAGTGGGTACCATTTTTCTACATTCTTTTCAACAGGCATTTCCCTCTCCATTTCAGCCCTTAACCTGAACTCAAAGGGGCTGTCCCTCTGCTTGCCGGAAAGTGGGATAAAAGGGTAATAAGTTCCCTGTTTAAAATTGTAAATCCAGTAAATTGTTTTTACACCGCCGGATTTTCCAGCTTCGGGTTCGCTGTCAAACCTGTAAATAGCACAGAGAAGCTGCTCGCCAAAGCCATGCTCTTCAAGGGTTTCGCTTACAAGGTGAATGTTTGCAACAAGATCTTCGAAATCAAGGTCTTTAAAGATAGCCCACAGGAAGTTAAACTCATCTTTTTCAAGCCTAAATTCGGTTTTTGTTTCCTTTGAGCTATATTCCAGAAGCTCCTGAATCTCCTTTCGCGCAGATTCGTACGCTGAGGCATCTATTGGTTTAAAGCAAATTCCGGCAGCTCCCGATGACTTCAGGCCTAAGTTACTTTCCAGAGTAATACTGGCTGTTGAAATTGCAAAGAGTTTGTCAGTCTTTGCTTTTGGAAGCCTGCTCCTCCCAAGAACTGCATCTATAAAATCCCGGAAGCCCATTTAATTCCTCATTTAACCTATTACTTCATAACTTTATCTGGATAATTTTTACTCCCTTAAGTCATATCCTGCTGCATCTTTTCAAGCTTGGCTATTCTTTTTTCCACAGACGGGTGGGTGGAAAAAATATCCATAATTGAGGAACCTGAAATTGCAGGTACCGTGAAAAAGGCGTTCATTCCTTCTACTGTCCTTAGGTCTTCACTCGGGACTCTGGACATAATCCCGCTTATCTTCATGAGAGCAGATGCAAGGACAGAAGGCTGTCCTGTAATAATCGCTGAGCCGCGGTCTGCAGCATATTCTCTGTAGCGAGAGAGGGCGCGAATCAGTATGAAACTGATTATCCAGACTGCAATTGAAATTAACCAGATAAGCACAAAACCTCCTCCATTCCGCTGTCGGTCTTCTCCCATACCTCCAAAATAAAGGCCGTAGCGCATAAGATAGAAAGCAAGGGTTGAGATAAAACTGGCAATTGTCATTACAGCCATATCCCTGTTTTTGACATGGCTAAGTTCATGGGCAAGCACGGCTTCAAGCTCGGCTGGAGAAAGTTTGTCCAGAATTCCTGTTGTAACTGCAACAACAGCATTGTTTTTGTTCCTGCCTGTTGCAAAGGCATTTGGAACCTGGGACTTGACAATTGCCACCTGAGGTTTCGGAAGGTCAGCTATTGCACAGAGCCTGGTAATCATTCCGTGTAGCTGTGGAGCTTCACTTTCAGAAACTATATGTGCTCCTGTTGTCCAGAGCACCATCTTATCCGAATAAAAGTACTGGATAGCCATGAAAAACCCAACAAATAGAATCATGTAAACAGGCGGGGTTCCATAATATGAAAGAAATGCTAGGAAAAAGAGGTAAACTACTGCCAGAAGAAACATTGTGAAAATCATTCGCCCCTGAAGTCCCAAGTCTCGTTCCCATTTTCGTTTCATTTATTACTGCTCCCGATTATGGTTGAGAAGTTGAATTATGATTAGCGCGATTGTAGCTAAATGCAACTAAAATGCATTTAAATGGATATTGAATCCAAGTTAAATTATAATTAAACCTATGTTAAGTGAAAGTATAAAAATACAAATATCAAATATACATTAAATTAGAATTAAACCTGTGTTAAATGAAAAACTTAATAGATCAATTTATGAAGAGTTATAGATAAATACCAGACAATTTATAATTAAGAAGTAATTTATATAACAGGATTATAAATTCGGGTAAAAAGACGAATTTAAACAGAATTTATGAATTACGGAAATTATAAAATTCATAGAACAGAATTTATGAATGCTGTATATGGTGGAATTCACATTTGGAATATGACAGAATATATAATTCTGTACTCGTATTTGTAATAGAGGATTCTTAAAAACACTTCTTTTCTGTAAATTTTCTGCATGGTCTCCAAGAATCGGTAGTTGATGGGGGATTTCTACAGAAAAATTTAACAGAAAAATTTAACAAAAAAATTCAACAGAAGTAATTTTGTTATTTAACTTCTCCTTATTGAAAAAATCGTATCAGGTTCAGCCATGCAAAATATACTGTCAGTCCAATCTCTTACAAAAAAGTTTGATGATTTTACGGCTGTAAAAGATATCAGCTTCAATGTTGAAGCCGGTTCGATCTTTGCTTTTCTTGGTCCAAACGGGGCAGGCAAATCCACAACCATCAAAATGCTTACCACAGTCCTTAGGCCGACATCAGGGGAAATAAGCATTAACGGTTTCAACGCGCTTAAAGAACAGGATCGAGCTCGTGCATCTTTTGGAATAGTTTTTCAGGATCACAGCCTTGATGACGAGCTTACTGCTTACGAGAATATTGTTTATCACGCAGTCATCTACAAAGTACCTAAAAAAGAAAGGGCAGAAAGAATCAGGAAAGCCCTGGAGATTGTCGGGCTCTGGGACAGGCGGGGAGATTATGTTAAAAAATATTCAGGCGGCATGAAGCGCAGGCTTGAGATTGCGCGGGCACTTGTCCACTATCCAAAAATCCTTTTCCTTGATGAACCCACGGTAGGCCTTGATCCCCAGACTCGAAACGCCATCTGGAATCATATCAGAAGCCTGAATAAAGAAAGAGGAATGACAATTTTTCTAACTACACATTACATGGAAGAAGCCGAAGCGATCGCAGACCAGATTGCAATCATTGACCATGGAAAAATTATAGAGTCCGGCACTGTTGAAGAAATAAAGAACCGGACCGAAACTGAGTCCTTAGAAGAGGCTTTTTTGAAGTTGACAGGCAGAGACATCAGGGATGATAATGTACCTGGAAATAAAATGCGAACGATAAGGGGCATGAGAAGGAGGACCAGGCGTTGATAGAGGTAATTTATATCCTCTGGCTCAGGCAATTACAACATTACTGGCGCTCTAAAGCCAGGCTGCTGGGGTCTCTAGGGCAGCCCCTGCTCTTTCTGGTAACGTTCGGGTTTGGATTTGGTCCAATGTATGCCAGGGCAAGTGGAGGGGGAAACTACATGGATTTCCTTGCGCCAGGGATTGTTTCAATGTCAATTCTCTTTACTGCGGTTTTTTCGGGGCTTGAGGTCATCTGGGACAGGCAATTCGGTTTTCTAAAAGAGACGCTTGTAGCTCCGATCTCAAGGACAGAAATAATGATCGGAAAAACTCTTGGAGGCGCATCCATAGCCATGATCCAGGGCCTTATTGTGCTTAGCCTGACCTATTTGCTAGGGTTCAGGATTCCAAGCCTTGCAAGCCTCGGGCTCGGACTGGTTTTCATGTTCCTTATTGCCGTTTTTTTTACAGGGCTCGGTCTTACCATAGCCTCAAAAATGAAAGATATGCACGGCTTTCAGCTCATTATGAACTTCCTGATCATGCCTATCTTCTTCCTGTCCGGCGCCCTTTTCCCCCTTGAGAATCTGCCACCAGCTATCTATTTCATAAGCAGGATTGATCCACTCACTTATGGAGTTGACGGTTTAAGGGGAGCTATTGCAGGAATGAGCATGTTTGGTGTCTATAACGACCTGGTAATAATGGGCTTACTTTCAGTCTTTATCTGCGCAATCGGGGCAGTACTTTTCTCGAGGATCGAGGCGTAAGTAAGTGCCTCTTTCCTTCCAGGAAATAAGAGGTTGATGCACGGGGTTGAGGCCCAAATTTCTGTATAAAATCAAGGGATATTAATATATTAAATTAGTATTAATGCCCATTCCATATCACTGTTGTATTATTATATACCTTTAAATTAGATGTTGCCCTTAAGTTAGATGTCCAAATAAACGCGTTCAGAATATTAACTGTCTCCGGAATTCACGGCTTACTCAACGTTTACAGCAGATTCTTGATTTGACATATAAAAAATGAGGCATTGAAGATGCTGGATCTTATTGAATTTTTAGTCCTGGGTTCATTTCTCGGCCTTGCTGCAGGGACATCTCCAGGCCCCTTGCTTGCTGTAACCATTTCTGAAACGATGCAGCACGGCAAATGGGAAGGGATAAAGGTTGCAATCTCTCCTTTGATCACAGACCTGCCAATAATTTTATCCGTTTTGTATATTCTGTCGCATCTGACAAGTTATAATTCTATTATCGGGATTATTGCGTTTTTTGGGGCTTCATATCTGATATATTCAGGAATGGAATCCCTGAAAATTAAAAAGGACATCCTTGAATTAAATGTAGAAAAAAAAGATGCCCTTAAAAAAGGAATTATTGTGAACTTTGGAAATCCACATCCATACATCTTCTGGATCTCCATAGGCGGGCCGATAATTTTTAAGAGCCTGAGCACTCACGTTTCAGCTACAATTTTATTCATATTCGGTTTCTATAGTTTTCTTGTAGGATCAAAGGTAATTATAACATTAATTGTAGAGAAAGCAAAAACTTTTATCAATAGTAAGTATTACTTTTCGATCATTAAAATTCTGGGAATTGCACAGATCGTATTCGGATTGACTTTTGTTAAAATGGGCCTGGATTCATTAAACTTGACCTGAATATATATTGGATGTAAAATCTTCGCGGGGTCTCCTTATTTTGTCCATCAACTGGCAATAATTTATACTTTCTTTTATTCGTTTGGTCTCACTTACTATTTTGATTCCTTCGAAAACTTTTCCTTCTTCAGGAGTCATAAAATTATTTTAAATTTGTTGGTTTTTTAGAAACCTTAAGAAAACTCGTACAGGTCTTTGAATAAGGATTAACAGGCGATTGGATTTAATTCCTAATCTTTTTATATAAGCGGGGATAATAGGTAAAAGATTTTTAGTAATTTATACATTTAGAGGGTAAAGATGCTCGACCTGAATGAATTCCAGACAAGGAAACTAAAAATTGATATTTTGCTTAAGGAACAGGGCTGGAATGTAGACGACAGGTCAAAAGTGGTTCTTGAAGTTGATACAAAGCAATCGGATTTCAAAAAACAGGACTACAAGCAGGTTAATGAGACCCGCAGAAACGATGCCGAAAGCAAGTATGCGGATTATTTGCTGTTGGACGGTACAGGAAAGCCGCTTGCCATTATAGAAGCAAAACGCACGGCTAAAGACCCTCTTTCAGGACAGAAGCAGGCTGAAGAGTACGCTGACGATATAAAAGCCCAGACAGGACAGGATGTTTTCATATTTCTCTCCAATGGGTACGAGATCTGGTTCTGGGACAGAGAACGCTATGGGATCAGGAAGGTTCAGGGCTTTTATTCAAAGAGAGACCTTGAGAGGCTGCTTTACCAGAGGAAAAATTCGGAGCTCGAACTGGAAATAGATATTGATGGAAGTATAGTTGACAGGGCAAAAAGTATAGAAGTAGCCACAAGAATTGTCGAGCACATACACAAAGGGCACAGGAAAGCCTTAATTGTAATGGCAACAGGTACAGGAAAGACAAGGGTTGCCATGGCAATTATCGACCAGCTAATGAGAGAAGGAAGGGTACAGAGAGTTCTGTTTTTGACAGATAGGAAGTCGCTAAGGAAGCAGGCGTGTGTGGAAGGATTCATGCGTTTTTTCCCGGAGGAGAAAAAGGAATACATCATCTCTGGAAAATATAACCCTAATTGTAGGCTTTATTCTTCTACTATCCAGACGTTTCAGGAGATTTATACCCAAAAAGATAGAAAAAGCAGATACATAATATCTCCTGGTGAATTTGACCTTATTTTTTCGGATGAAGCTCACAGATCTATTTACTCAAAATGGAAGGGCATTTTCATTTACCTCGATGCGATTCAGATAGGTCTGACCGCAACGCCCGCAGATATGGTGGACAGGGATACATTCCGCTTTTTCGAGTGTGAAGACGGGATTCCGACGGCACTTTATTCTTATGAGGATGCGGTTCGAGACGGCGTACTTTGCGATTTCAGGAAAAATGTCTCAGGAGCAAGGACACATTTTCAGATTGAAGGTATCAAACCCAAAGACCTTACCGAAGGCGAGCGAGAAGAACTGCTGAAAAAAGGCATTGACCCTGATGAGATCAACTTTGAAGGCTCTGAACTTGAAAAGAAGGTTGCAGTGAAAGGAACTTCGGAAGCCATTGTCCGTGAATTTATGGACAACTGTTTGATGGATCAAACAGGAACCCTGCCTGCAAAGACAGTCTTTTTTGCGATTTCTAAAACTCATGCAAGACGGCTTCGGGAAGCTTTTGAGCGGCTTTACCCTGAACATAAAGGACAGCTTGCAAGAGTTATTGTTTCGGAAGATCCGAGAGCTCAGCACCTTATTGATGATTTTAAGAGAAATTCTCTGCCACGAATTGCAATTTCGGTTGATATGATGGACACGGGGATAGATGTGCCTGAAGTCTGCAACCTGGTTTTTGCAAAACCCGTTTTTTCGAAAATCAAGTTCTGGCAGATGCTTGGTAGGGGCACGCGGGCTGACGGGGCGTGCAAGCACAGGGAATGGCTGCCTGACGGAAAAAAGGAATATTTCAAGGTCTTTGATTTCTGGAATAACTTTGAATACTGGAACATGAACCCAGACGGCGCAGAAAACGAGTCTTCAGAAGCGATCACAAACCGTATCTTCCTGATCCGGCTCAAGCAGCTCGGAGAACTGATGCAACGCAGAGACCCGGCATCGGTAAAAGCTGCCGAGCAGGTAAAGGCTAAGATAATGTCCGATATAGAGTTTCTTCCCCGCGATTCAGTAAGCGTGCGCGAGCACCTGCAGGACGTGGAAAAGGCGCTCTCCCCAAAACTGTGGGACAATATAGCAGTTGACCCTATCGAATTCCTGCAGAAGAAAATCATGCCCCTGATGAAGTTCAAGCCGGACGTAAACCTCAAGGAAGCAACCTTCACTCTGCGCTGCGAAAAGCTGGCTTACGCGCTTCTGGAAAATGACAGAGCAGAAATCGAACGCCTCAAAACTTCAATTGCCGGGATGGTTGATCGCCTTCCCCGCACGCTTGACGCAGTTCGAGCAAAAGAAACCCTGATGGACAACGTGCTTTCCCGCTCTTTCTGGGAAACCGTGAATTTTGAAGATGTGCAACTTCTCCTTTCGGACCTTGCCCCCCTCATGCCCTACATGGCAAAAGAGCCCCGTGAAATAATAGTAATTGATATGAGCGACATTATCGCCGAAAGAAAGGAGTTCTGGATCTCCGACGGAAAAGACCCCGCCTATGTGGAGTCCTACCGCCGCGAAGTCGAAGCCCGCATTAAAGCGCTCGCCGACTCCCACCCTGCTGTCCGGAAAATCAAAAATAACGAACCTCTTACTGATTACGACCTTGAACAGCTCGAAGAAACCCTTCTTAATGTAAATCTCGACCCAGACAACCCCAAAATCAATACCCAGTCCAGCCTCAAGAACCTTACAAACCTCTACCCCAGCAAACAGGCGTCCCTTGTGGACTTAATCCGCCAGGTGCTGGGCCTCTATTCTTCCCCTTCCCCCGACGCCCTGATAAAAGAAGCTTTCCAGACCTACATAAGGGAAAATAATAAACAGTATTCCGCAGACCAGCAGCGTTTCATCCTGACCCTCCAGACCGTTTTCCTGAAAAAGAAGCACATCGAATATTCTACCCTCTGGCAGCCTCCCTTTACTAACTTCGGCACAACTGCCCCGGTTCCGATGTTCAGTCAGGAAGAACTAACATCTTTTATAGATATTTGCTCAGGGCTAGAAAAAGAAATTTTTGAATAGATTTTTTAAGTGATTATTTTGTAAATCAGGTGATAATTTGAGTAAGAGAATTCCCAAAAGATCAAAGGAATTGTTGAATAAATCTATTGAGAGTTGCTTACTTGCTGTTGAGGTATACAATAAACCACAAACAAAGTTCAGATCAGGTGGTTACATTGTTCTAATGACGATTGCGTATACATCACTATTTCACGCTATCTTCGAGAAATGTAAAATAAAATATTATCATAAAGAAAGAGGCTCAAATAAATACATAGTAATTGATGGCGAACACAAAGCATGGGAACTTTCTGATTGCTTGAAAGAACATTTTAAAAATTGTGAGAAAGAAGAGTTACCTATCAGGAAAAACATTGAGTTTTTTATACCTTTAAGGAACAAAATTGAACACCGATTTATGCCAGAGTTGGACGATGAAATATTTGGTGAATGCCAGGCGTTATTACATAACTTTGAGTATATACTTATAAAAGAATTTGGGGAAAAATATGCGATTAGAGAAAATTTAGTTTTTTCCCTACAATTTGCAAAAACTTATCCTTCTTCTAAAGAAAAGGAAATCTTTGTAAAGCAAAATAAAGGATTTGAAAGAATAAAGACTTACATAGCAGATTTCAGGAATTCTTTAGATGAAGAAACATATTCTGATCAGAGGTATCGTTTTAATGTATATTTGTTCCCGAAACTAGTAAGCAATAAAAATAAAGCAGAATATGCTATTGAATGGGTTGATTACGATCCCAAAGACCCTGAGGGAATGAAAGATTATGAGCGGATAATTGGTATCATAAGTGAAAAAGTAAAACCTGTTTCTAATTCAGGGTATCTTAAAGCAAAAGAAGTTTCCAATCTCGTAGAAATAGAACTCAGAAAAATATACGGAGATAAATTTAAATTTAGCTACTCAGCCCATCATCATACTTGTTGTATGTACTTTAAGATTAGACCGAAGAAAGACGACCCAAACCCAGAAAGAACAAATCCGAACTTTTGTGTATATGATGCAGTTCATAAGGACTATGTATATACTCAGGCATGGGTAGATTTTTTAGTCAAAAGATTATCCGACAGAGAAGAATTAATTAAAATATTGCCTTCTTTAATTCTACGATTGGACTATGAAAAAACAAGCAATTCTACCCCGCAATTGGAAAACAATGAAATTGAAACATATCTTTGACTTAAAAAGAGAAAAAAGTAGATCTGCAAAGGCTTTAAAAAAGATCTGTTTATGTGAAGGGTTGAAAAATGGAAAATAAACTGCCTGAAGGATGGGAATGGAAGAAACTTGGAGAAATAGCTGAAAAAATTCATTACGGCTATACTGCGAGTGCAGTAGAAAAAGAAATTGGTCCAAAATTGTTGCGTATAACTGATATTCAGGATACTAATGTAAACTGGGAAAGTGTTCCGTTTTGTGAAATTGATGATAAAGAAAAAGAAAAATATCTTCTACACGAGGGAGATTTAGTTTTTGCGAGAACTGGAGCTACAGTTGGGAAAAGTTACCTCCTAGAAGGAGATGTCCCTGAGTCTGTTTTTGCTTCATATTTGATAAGAGTAATTCTATCCAATACCGTTGCAAAAAAATACGTTTACTATTATTTCCAATCCTCTTCTTACTGGCTTCAAATCCAAAGTGGAAAAGTTGGAGCTGGGCAACCAAATGTAAACGCTACAAAATTATCAGAAATTACTTTACCTATTCCTCCTCTCGAAACCCAGCAAAAAATTGTCTCCCTCCTCGAAAAAGCCGAAGAAACGAAAAAACTCCGGGCACAGGCGGATGAGTTGACGCAGAAACTTCTTCAAAGTGTGTTTTTGGAGATGTTTGGAGATCCGGTAAAAAATCCTCATGGATTTGAAATTGGAGAGATTGGAGATCTTGTCATAGCAACTCAATATGGAACAAGTAAAAAAGCAAACGAAGATGGAAAGGGAATTCCAGTTTTAAGAATGAATAACATAACTTATGAAGGAAATTGGGACTTATCTTCTCTAAAGTATATTGAACTAAACCAAAAAGAAATGGAAAAATATCTTGTGTATAAAGGTGAACTTCTTTTTAACCGTACAAATAGTAAAGAATTAGTTGGAAAAAGTGCTGTATATAAAGAAGAAAAACCAATGGCCTTTGCAGGATATCTAATAAAATTAATAACCGAATCTCCAGCAACCAGTGAGTTCATTGCAGGTCATCTAAACAGCAAATATGGGAAAATGTATCTCGAAAATATGGCAAAAAATATTGTAGGTATGGCAAATATCAATGCTCAGGAAGTTCAGAGAATTCCAATATTGCTTCCTTCTAGGGAAATAATGGAGAAATACTCTATAATTGTTAAACAAATAGAAAAAACAAAGCAATCTCAAAAACAATCCTCCCTCGAAATCAATAATCTTTTCGACGCCCTCATGCAGAAAGCCTTTATAGGCGAATTGGTTTCATAAGAATGAAGTTTTAAGGAATCGAACCCTGAACTCTGACCCGTACAACCATATTAGCCTTACAGAACTGTTTTTGTCACGCTCGACGAAGGAGAGCGGCCTTTCTCAAAAAGAAAAAAGGAGAGAGAATAAGAAAGAGCCATAAAACGGTTACAAGCCAAAAATGACAAAAAACTGGTAGGGATGCAAATATAATAATATCAACAACAATCCTTCTTTAAAATTAACACCTTTCTTTAAAATTAACACCTTTCTTTAAAATTAACACTTTATTCGACACCCTCATGCAAAAAACTTTACAGGAAGAACTGATCTCATAATATGAAGTATTTAGAAGCTGAACCATTACAGATGATAATGTTTTATTGAACTATACGCAGAAAATATCTACAGTTATTAGTTTATTACTTACTTAACAAAAATTATCTGCTGGAAGCATTTCATGGATCCCATAAGCGCACCAACTGTTAATGGAATTATTAAGAAGGCTATTTGTTCATTGGTAGTGACTATTGGAAGAAAAGTTTCAAATTCATTATTTCGCTTAAGTGATGTTGAAGAATTTATACTTCTGAGTACTGATTTAGAAGCGGTCATTAAAGAAGAAATTACATTAGAAAATATACATGATATTGTAAACTCTGATGCAGTTGCTCAATTTTTTAGAACCGGCGAAGTTAGTGATATAGTTAGAAGAATATATGATACAAATATTTTACCGGATTTTGAGTCTGAAAATTTAGAAGATCTTAGACTTGAATTTTCATATTTATTCTCAAGGCATTTAGAGTCTGAGAAAAAAGAAGAGTTATTGGCTCTTGGCTCACAAATATTTAATGTTTTGACTAAAGCGTGCAACAGAGTATTATCTGAAGCTGTTTGGAACGATAAAAGTTTACCTGCACAAGGGATGTTATCCAGCTATAATGCAAGAGTCAGCCATGAAGAACATATGTCGCTGCACAAAGATTTTAATAGTAATTTTCATAAGATAGATGAAAAGCTTGAGTTTATGCAGCATACTATCAGTGAAGAATTACTTGATGATGAATATAAAGCTCAATTAGAGCCGATTAGAGAAAAATTAAAAAGTAAAAACCCAACTGAAGTATTAGAATCAGTACAAAAATTGGAAAAACGAATTTGGGATAAATCTTCATCGAATGTCAAGTATAATCTTTTGAACTTGAAAGCCTCTGCTAACTTAAGTCTAAATAAACATAAAGAAGCAGGAAAACTTTTTTTGGAAGCTCGTCAATACAATTCAGAGGATGAAAAAGCGGTCGTAAATGCTTCATTTGGATATCTTTTATTGGAAGAAAAATCAAAAGCTAGAGAGCTAGCTTTGAAAATACTTGAAAAAAATCCCACAAATGCTCATGCATATTCTATTTTAATACAGACTGGTTCTGATGAGGACGTAGAGAAAATTCCTCCGTATATAGAAGAAAATCAAGATGTGGCTTATGCTCTTGGATTTTATTATTACAAGAAAGAAAATCTTTATGAAGCAAAAAAATGGTTAGAAATATCTATAAAAAATGAAACTGAGAATATTCTAAAGATAAGGCCATTTTTAGCTTCTATACTGATAGACATAACTCTTTTAGATCCTAAAACAATTCCTGAAATTCAACTAGATCCTATTCACAGGGAAGAACTAGAAAAAGCTGTGGATTTGCTTACTTTTGCATGGGACTCGATATCCGATAAGAATCTCAAAGTTTTACATATTGATTGGCTAGTTAAAAGAGCTATCGCTAAATGTCTATTAAGTGATATCAAAGGGGCTGAGACTGATATCAATTGTGCCTATGAGCTTGATTCATCTGATCCTAAGTTGCTTCACTTTAAAGCATTGGTAGATTTTGAGCAAGGTGAATTTGAAAAAGTAGTTTCATTATTTGAAGGGAAATTATCTACTGAAACAGAAGTCGGAAGTTTAATTTTATACTTTGAAGCATTAAGAAAACTTGGAAGAGTTGCAAATGCGATTATGGAATTAAATGAATTTTTAGATCAAAATCCGCATTTTGAAAATAAAAATAATTTGGAAGAGCTTCTTGTTTACAGTTACCTAGACTCAGGCAGATATGATGAAGCGCAAGAGTTAGCAGAATCAATGTTGAAAGAAGATCCAGTAGATATTCAGAAAATTATTTCGTTAGCGCGTGTAATGCGAAAACTTGGAGACAAAGACTCAAGCACATTCCTACTAAAAGAAGCTAAAAATAAGATTTCCGATTCATCCAAGTTTCCGGATTTAATGGCACTTGCAAATGAGTTTCTCAGAGCAGAATTATTTGAAGAGTCATGTGAAGTTTACGAAGCTTTCGTCGATACAAGTCAACTTACTGAATTGACTCATAGAATGGTAGAAGCCTACTATAGATATGGTGATCTTGAAAAAACTTTAGAAATTTGTAAATCTCTGAGGAAAAGGTTTGGACCCATCGTTCATATTACTCAGATTGAAATTGCAATATATGATGAAATTAACTGCTTGGAAGAAGAAAAAAGAGTCTTAGAGGAATACACAGAACATTTTCCTGAAAATTTTGACATGAAATTGAATTTGGCTCTGCTAAATTATAAATGTACTAATTTTGATGAAGTTGATAGATTTCTTAAAACTCCGTTTGACGTAAATTCACTTTCAATAGAAAGTTGTATTAATCTAGCTTTTTTACTTAATGAAAGAGGTTTTTTCCAAAAAGCAGTCGAAGCATTATATGAACTGAGAAGAAATAACTTTGATAACGAAAAAGTACACTCCGCGTATATAAAGTTGATTTTATTGAGTGGAGAAAAGGAAAATGAAGAGTTCCTTCACCCGAAAAAAGTAGGTATAAACTCGGCTGTAATAATTGAAGACCCTACCGGAAAAAAAAGAAATTATATAATTGAGGATCGGAAAGATGCTGACACACAAAAAGGAGAATTGAAGCCAGATAATAATTTAGCAGTACGTCTTCTAGGTAAAAATAAAGGTGATAAAGTTATATTTAAAACTCCTGTCTCTGAGGAAGTTTTTGAAATTAAAGAAGTAAAAAGTAAGTATATCCATGCATCCCAAGAAAGTAGTAGCCTATTTAATAATCAATTTCCTGAAAATCAGGAGTTATTCCAAATATCAATTTCAAAAAAAGGAGATGAGGGAATATCTCCTGAAGGGCTAGAAAAAATAAAAGAAATGGCTCGCTTAAACTTTGAACGTGAAAAAAAAATAAGAAAATTATATACTGATAAAAAAATCCCTATTGGGAGTATTGCAAATCTTTATCACAGAAGTATTTTTGATATCTGGTGTGCTTTTACAAAAAACTCTCAGTTAGGAGTCTATTGTTCTACCGGTTATAACGAAATAAAGAAGAGTCTAGAACACATCAAAACAGAGCCACAACTTATTATTGATCCCTTATCTATTTTGACTGTAGTTTCCTTAGATATAATGGAGATGATAAAAAACCACTTTGGGAAACTAGGAGTTGCTCAGTCAACTGTTGACTTATTTCAGCAGATAGTGATTGAACAAAACCGCATGAATTCCAGAAGTCGTAGTATTCTAGTATACCATGATAATAATGTATTTATGCAAGAAGTTAGTGAAGAATCAAAACAGAAAGAAACTGAAAAACTTAATTCTGTTTTAAAATTTATTCATAAAAATTGTGAAATTTTGCCTTGTAATAGAGCACTTTATCTCAATAGTAAGAAGAAAATAGAATACAATGAGAATATTGGGAGAGCATTTATAGACACTATCCTCATAGCAGGGGAAAAAGGCAATGTTTTGTACTCTGAAGAAAAGACAATTAGAGACATAGCTAAGCGAGAGTTTGAAACTAATGGAATATGGACACAAGCACTATTAACTTATTGTTTAGACAATGGTGTTATTGAGAAAGATCTATACAATGAAAAAACAATCCAGCTAATAAGTCTCAATTATTATCATACAAGTATAAATTCAGAGATTCTTTTAGAAGCCGCAAAGAAAGCTAAATGGAAATTAGCTTTCCCCTTCACTCAAACATTAAAAGTTATTGAAGGTAAAAATTGTGACGAAAACTCCGCTTTAAAGTTAAGTTTAGACTTCATTTGCTCAATTAAGAAAGAACATATACCCATTGAAGATTTTAATTTACTGTTTATGAATACATTAAATTTGCTAGTTGAAGGGAGATGGGCTCCTTCAATGATAAACAAATTAAAAATTGAAGTAACGAAAACATTTGATTTGTTTTCACTAAAAGATAAAATAGAAATTCTTGAATTGATTGAAGTATGGGAAATGATCTATTATAAACAGGTTCTCTAATAATCAGTACATAGAAGGATAAGCATTATTAATTACTTTGACTGCCTCACTCTTTTCTGTTAGTTTTGAAAAAGCCGGTCGCCTGCGACCGATGAGAGTGTTGGGTTCTGAAAACTGGAAGTAATTGATAGCATATGTGGGCTAAAACAAGCATGAAATCGGAAGCTGGAAGAATTAGAATCCAAAACCAAAATTGAGTTGAAATTAGAAATTAATTTACTAGAAAAGCCTTTTAGAATCTTTTAAAGTGATCCATAAGGTCTGGTCCAATTTTATGTAATTTAGTTCTGTACTCAGTTAAGTTACTACTTATTTAAGTCATTACTCAGTTAAGTTACCTTAGTCAAGTTACTACTTATTTAAGTTACATATCTTCTTTGTACGTCTTCTTCATACATCAGGGACTGACCCTATGGACCAATTATAGTTATGTAAGTCATACTATAAAATAATAATGATTGTAAACTTGTTTTTAGCAGTACTGCTACCTAAAATCCACAACAAAGCACAACGTTTAAAACCGAATGCCCGAAACTAACGCTCAAAACAAGTTAGAAAACAGGCTAAACAGGTTAAAAACAAATAAAGAATAAGTGATTACATGAGACTCCCACCCGAAAAAAAGTCAAAAATAGACGCCCTCTGGGACAGGTTCTGGAGCGGCGGGCTGTCCAACCCCTTGCAGTCCATTGAGCAGATGTCGTACCTCATTTTCATGAAAAGGCTTGAGGATATGGACGTGCTGGAGCAGAGGCGGGCGAATGCTACCGGACAGGCTTATGTTTCTATCTTTGAGGGGCATGAGGAGTGCAAATGGTCGGAATGGAAGCACAAATCGGCTGAAGAGATGATGAAACACGTCAGAGACGTTGTGTTTCCGTTTATAAAGAATATTCATGATGGGGAGAAGACACTTTTTTCCCAGCATATGAAGGATGCTGTATTCATTATCCCAAAGCCGTCTCTTGTGCAGGAAGCGGTAGGGATCATTGACGAGCTTGACATTTCGGGGCAGACTTCGGATGTGCAGGGAGACATTTACGAATACCTCTTAAGCCAGCTTGCCACCGCAGGGAAGAACGGGCAGTTCAGAGCCCCGAGGCACATAATCAGGATGATAGTTGAACTTGTTGACCCTGGAGTTAATGATAGGATCTGCGACCCTGCGTGCGGAACAGCGGGTTTTCTATTTACGGCTTACAGGTACATCCTCAAAAAATATACAAGTCCTGAGATGGTGACGGAAGATGAGGAAGGAGACTGGCACGGCCTTATAGGAGACTGCATAACCGAGCAGGAAGCATGGGACAAACTTCATCAAGACACTTTCTATGGCTTTGATTTTGACTCAACAATGGTCAGAATTGCGCTCATGAACATGGTCTTGCACGGAATCAGAGCTCCTCATATTGAATCCACCGACACGCTCTCAAACCAGTACAGCGGAGAAGAAGAGTTTACAGTAATCCTTGCAAACCCACCCTTTAAAGGAAGCATTGATAAAAACGACATCAATGAGAGGCTGACCCTTGGCACCACAAAGACCGAACTCCTGTTTGTGGAAAAAATGTACAGGCTGCTTGAGATCGGCGGAAAGTGCGGGGTAATCGTGCCTGACGGCGTGCTTTTCGGAAGCTCGAATGCGCACAGGAACCTCCGAAAGCTCCTGCTTGAAAAATGCCAGCTTGAAGGGATAGTTTCCATGCCTTCAGGGGTATTTAAGCCCTATGCAGGAGTTTCAACTGCAGTACTCATTTTCATAAAAGGAGGGAGTACGGAAAAAGTATGGTTCTACGATATGGAGGCTGATGGGTATTCTCTCGACGACAAAAGGACGCCACTGGACAGAAAAGGAGATATTCAGGACATTATCGAGCAGTTCAGAAAACGCAGGGAAGAAAATCCCACTGATAGAAAAAGAAAATGCTTTTACGTGCCAGCAACTGAAATCAAAACAAACAGTTACGATCTTTCAATTTCCAGATATAAAGAGATTGAGTACGAAGAAGTCAGGTACGAAAAGCCAGAGATCATAATTGAGAAGATAGAGGAACTTGAAGGGAAGATTCTTGAAAATATTGATGAATTAAAATGGCTGCTCAAGGAAAAAGCGTAAAACCCTATGAGCCTTTCAGCAATGAAATTCTCAAGCGCCTGATGGATGAAGTTGATTATGAGGCATTCATGGAGCGCCAATACAAAAAACTTGAAGAGAAAAAGAAGTTTGTGAGCCTGGATGAAATCTGATGAGGACCGGTGGGAGTACGGAATTTTAAACGATGAAAAATGAGCCATTAAAGGCACAAAAATACGGAATTAAAGAAAATAAGAACAGATATTCCGTGCTTTTCGTCCCTGGTTTCGCTTCGGGAGTACAGGAAATCAGAGATTTTCTGGGAGTTTCATTGTAAGTGTAACAGTACGCTGTCCTTTTCGCTCCCTAGCACAAAATAACCGACAGGGAACTGTTTCCAAAGATAACAAGTAACAGGAGTTGAAATAATAATAATAATAATAATAGGGGGATCAATCAGAATGCAAACCAAAGTCCTTGTGGCTTATGCTTCTAAGTATGGTTCAACGCAGGAAGTAGCCGAGGAAATAGCGGCTACTTTGCGCGAAAATGACCTTGTGGTAGACCTTAAGCCTGTGCGAGAAGTAAAGACCCTGGAAGAATATGCCGTGGCCGTACTGGGCGCTCCACTCTACATGCTCCACTGGCACAAGGAAGCACGCGGTTTTCTTTCGCGGCACCATGAAGTTCTCATGAAGCTGCAAGTGGCCGTTTTCGCGCTAGGGCCATTAAGCAATAGGGAAGAGGAGTGGAAGGAAGCACGTGCACAGTTCGATAAAGAACTTGCAAAATTCCCATGGCTTACACCCATTGCTATTGAAATATTTGGAGGTAAGTTCGACCCGAAAAAGTTACATCTCCCTGACAAAATAATTGTCAGTCTGCCGGCAAGTCCCCTACATGGAATACCAGCAAGCGATGTGCGGAACTGGACAGAAATCCGCGCCTGGGCTAGCAAGCTGGCCACGCAGCTTCAGCCTGCTTTGCCACAATAATTTACACCCAGTAGGAAAGCTGGCTATTGCTGTCGTTCCCGTACCTTAAGGCATATTCAAGCCCTATATACAGGCGTCTCGACAAGTATGAAAATAGATGAGGTATACAAGAGGTATACAAAGAGAACTATATAAATTAGATAATATTTCTTAAAACAGTTTAGAAGTAGATGGTAGGGTCTGAGTCCCTATTCTCAGGTCCCTACCTGTGATCCAACCCAAAGATTAAGAGGAAACCCTATTACTCTTAATCAAGACATATATAATAATATGACTATATATCATAACCGATAAGAAACATTGTTTTTGGCATTATTTTTCAATTATATTGAAAAATTATATTAAATTAAAAATTATAAGTATATTAAAAGTAGTGGTTTTATATAATTAATGGTTTATAAAAAATTATAGTGCCTGTAATTTTTAATATTTCATATATTTAATGCTTTTAAGGTCTTTTAATCTTTTTATTATACAATTCTACGTCTATTCTCATTGACAAATAAGAATATTAAACTTTCAGAACTTTGTTGATCAAAATAAGATTATTAAAATAATAAATCAGTATCTATATATCGAATACTTCCTATACTAGTAACAAATTTCAGGAAAGATAAAATTAAAAGAAGAATCATTGTATGGATCGGTATGTGAATCATTTTATTAATGTATTATTATACTACTTCGAGAATACCTTAATCGGCTGGATACCCTTTTATGGGATAAATAACTTTGTCTGTTAACTCTGATCGATGGGCTGAACCCTCATCCAAGAAATGCTCTCGATCAATTAACAGTTCTTGATCGATAAAAATCCTAAATTTAGATCAAAATCCTAGATTTAGATCATTTTTTACAAGAAATGCTGTATATATATCTCTATATCTCTCTGACTGATAAACAGGTCTCCTGCATAATAAAGCAAGTAAGAGATGCTTCCTGACTTAGGAAAATTCCTGTTTATCTCGGAGCCAGTAATAAAGGTGATACTTTGATAAGCGTCAACGAAATGGGATCATATGTCATCGAAGAGATGCTCGACTGGAGCGAAGACCTGAAAACAGAAGTTATCAAGCTCGAAAACGGAGCTACAGTTATTGACTGTGGAGTTAAAGCCGAGGGCGGTTATGAAGCCGGAATGTATCTTGCAAGGCTTTGCCTGGCCGATCTTGCTGATCTCAAATATACCACTTTTGACCTTAATGGTCTCAAATGGCCTGCCATCCAGGTAGCAACTGACAATCCTGTAATTGCCTGTATGGCTTCCCAGTATGCAGGCTGGAGAATTTCCGTAGGTAACTACTTTGGGATGGGGTCAGGTCCTGCACGTGCCCTTGGCTTAAAACCTAAAGAGCTCTATGAGGAAATCGGGTATGAGGATGACTTTGAAGCTGCAGTCCTGGTCATGGAGTCCGATAAACTTCCTGATGAAAAAGTTGTGGAATACATTGCAAAACACTGCAGCGTAGATCCTGAAAACGTAATGATAGCTGTTGCTCCTACTGCTTCTATTGCTGGTTCTGTTCAGATTTCAGCTCGCGTTGTAGAAACCGGAATTCACAAATTTGAATCCATTGGTTTTGACATTAACTGTATTAAAAGCGGATATGGGGTTGCTCCAATTGCTCCGGTTGTCGGAAATGATGTACAGTGTATGGGCTCAACCAATGATTGTGTAATTTATTGCGGCGAAACCAACTATACGATCCGCTTTGATGGGGAACTGGCTGACCTTGAGGAATTTGTAAAGAAGGTACCTTCTACAACTTCTAGGGACTTCGGAAAGCCTTTCTACCAAACTTTTAAAGAAGCAGACTTTGACTTCTTTAAGGTTGACGCAGGCATGTTCGCTCCTGCCAGGCTTACGGTAAACGACCTCAACAGCACAAAAACTATTTCCAGTGGCGGGCTCTACCCGGAAATCCTGCTTCAATCCTTCGGGATTAAACAGGTTTAAAGGGACAAATGCTCTTTTTAACTCTTTCTTAACTATTTTTAATTCTTTCTTCTAAACTTTTTATTTTTTCCTTTTTAAATTTTCTTTTTCATTTTTGAAAACCGCTGTTATCATCATTTATTTAAGCGATTGCCTCCAATCCTACTGTAGAAATATAATACTTGAGAAGAAGTAGTTAGAAAATTAGATTTTGTTGAAAGCTTAAGGAGAGAATTCAGTGACAATAATAAACACTTCACAGGGAGTTGGAGGCATACTGAATAGTTTCAGGAGCTTGGTCGAAGGCGCAAAGAAGATTACTTTTGTAGGAACTCCAGGGTTCTGCACCCCTTTTGCCGAGCTTCTTGGTTTTGTAGTCCGAGACCGAGAGCTTGCTTTTGTTTCCAGCCAGGATTTTGAAAAAGCTAGATCTGTTTTCATGGATTATGAAGGCATGCAGCTAGGAGAGCTTACAGATTCACACGCTGATGTTGTTGTCCTGCTGGGCGGGCTTTCGATGCCAAAGATAGGAACAAGTCCTGAAAAAGCAAAAGAAGTAGCTACAAAGATCCTTAAAGGCTCGGAGAAAGGAAGAATTATTGGAGTCTGCTTCCAATCCGCATTCATGCAACAGAAATGGAATGAGGTTATTAACTTTGATTATATCATCAATTCCGATCTGGCTGTTGAGGTTCTTGAAATCTGAGCTTTTTGAGACTGATTTTTAGGAATTTTCAAGGGTTTTCAAGACTTTCCCAAGGGTTTTTCAGGAATTTTTCTTGATCTACCTTTTTATTTCTTCATTCAGTTATGCAAATTTTCAGATAAGATACAATTATATCTGGTCTTGACTTATTACATACGGTAATTATGGAGAAAGCTGCTAAAGAAATCAGGGAATTAAAAGGGTTTTTACCCAGATCTATTGTGTATGCGGAACAGATAAACGAAGACTTTGCCAAAGGGATTGCAGGTTTTTATAAAGCCGTGTGGGATGATAGAGAAGGCGGGCTTTCTAAAAAACAGAAGCATCTCATTGTCTTTGCTATAGCCTGCTCTAATAACAATATCCAAAGTGCGGTCAAAATCCTCGAAAGACTTCGTAAATTCGGAGCTACAAAAACGGAGATTAATGATGCTATGATGCTCGCGGCCTGGACTGGTGGAATCCAGTATTTCACGGATTTCAGTGCAGTAGTGCTTAAGGAAATGGAGAGATTAGGTTATTAAAGTCTTAAAATTTTTCTTAAAACTACTTCTCTTTAGTTTTTAGTAACATTTTATTTTCCTTTTATTTTATTTTAAAATGATTATTTTTTAATTATGTCTTAAGAGAATATCATAACAATTCTTTTTTCCAGCAAATGTGATTCTATCGGTTGAGGAACAGATGTAGATAAAATGAAAAGCCTAAATAAAATAGATACTAGCAGCGCATTTGTTGGATTCGTAGCCAGAAAGATAAAAAATATGATTTCTGGATTCAAACCATTAAAATAGGAATTTAAAAAAGTTTGAAAAAAATTATCAAAATAAGTAACTTCGTTACTCTTTCTTACTCTTCCTTGATAATTATCGCTTTTACCTGTTAATAAATAGTCTTATAAACGTTTATTTATACTTAATTGTGTATATACCCAAGACTTTAATAAGTTTTTATATAAATTAATTATTTTTATATTTTTAAATTAAGACTTATATACAATTATAGCTTTTTTTCGAAAAGTTTATTTACTAAGTTTTTGTAAAGATGTCAGGAACATTTTCTACGGAAGACCCTTGATCCAATATTGATTCATATGCCAGTCTTCAAATAAAACATTTTTACATCATGTAAAGTTTAGGTAGACGTGCAAAGAATGTATGTAAGTCAGTCAATAGATAAAAATAAACCTAAGATACACTTGCAGCAGGATTAAGACACCTGTTTGTTAGACAATTTGAAGCTCTAATTAAAACATATGAGTTGGCACATTTTAAGGAAGGGATTTTGTGGAACAGTTAGAAACACGTATAATTTTTCGAGAGGTACAGAGTTTTCGCAACAATTTTTACCTAGTCTCTATTCTTTATCCTGCACTTCTGACCTGGTATATCGGAATTCATAGCTTTATCTTTGGAAAACCTTCCGGAGTCGTTAATGTTTCCAGCCCATGTTTGTTTGTACTGTGGATTATTTTTGGATTATTTCTCCCTCTTGTGTTTTACTGTACAAAGTATGTAACCGAGGTCAGAGATGATGGGATATACACTCGTCTGGCACCTCTAAATCGTTCCTTTAAGAAGATTCCCTTATATATCGTAGACGAGTGCAAAATAAAGGTTTCTGACCCCCTCGTGGAAAAAGAATCAGACATATCAGAATCTCCCAGGAAAGTTAGCCCTGTTGTAATTCTGAAACTCATTTCTGGGGAAAGAATGCTTATTAGATCCAAAAAACCCGAAGAGCTCTGCAATGCAATCGAGCTGGCTACAGCACAGTATTGAGAGTCTGACTGAAATTTAAGTGAGATTTAAAAGCCTCATTTGAATATCCAGGCGTCCACAACCATATGAAGGACACCTGGTGAATATTTTTTTATCTTGCGGGTCTCCAAGATATCCACTTTCTTTCCCAACGTGCAGGCAGCTTCTCTTATCCTTTCCTGAGGCCGGGTTCTAGCAAGAGTTTCTGGAACTGTCTCGTGGTAGTGCAGAATTCCTCCACTTTCTTTCAGAGCTTTTATAGCTGGCTCAAGATAGTGATGTGTTGTCCCAACGTATCCCATAAGCACACGATCGGCTTTTCCTTCTGAGGTAACTTTTGAGCAGTCCCCGCAGATTGGGGTAAAGACATCTTCTACCTTATTTAACTTGATATTTTCTTTCAGGTACGCAAAAGACTCAGGATTAATCTCTATGCCTGTAATTTTTTTCGGTCTGGAGTGTACAGCCATGGGAATTGAGAAATATCCTATTCCTGCGAACATATCCACTATAACTTCCCCTTTTCCAAGCCTGCTCATCCGCTTTCTTTCTTCAAGGTTGCCTTTGGAATACATTACCTTTGTTACATCCTGTTTAAAAAAACAGCCATGTTCTTTATGGATCGTTTCGGTTCTACTGCCTAAAAGGAGCTCTCTTTTAGGCTGGCGGAACTGTCCTTCAATTCCAAAATCCCTTACAACGGTCTTGCACATTGGGTACATGGAAAGGAGAGCTTCGGCTATCAGAAACTTTTTCTCATCAAGGTTCTCAGGAATGCTAACTATTATTATATCTCCCAGAATCTGCCAACCTGCCGGAGCATACGTAAGTTCGGCTTCGGAAAGAGAATCTTTTAGGTATTCTTTCAAGGAACCGGGCTTTTCAGAAAACCCTGGATTTTCCTGTTCGAGGACCAAGAAATCTCCTATTTTTTCTCCTGCTGCCTGAGTGACAGGAATTTCAAGAAAAATGCCTTCTGTAGTTTGGAGCTTTTGGATTCTTCTTGTAGTATCCAAAAACCTCTCAGCGACTGCCCTTTTCCTGATCTCCTCTCCTTTTTCAGGGGGAACTCGGATAATTCTGTACATTGGAATCGATAATTACTGACAAAGGATTAATGTTTATCTGCTTGGATGTCGCAAGGTGTTACTTTAATTAATGGTCTTTAATTAACGGTCAGTGCTTTCTGATATACTTCATTTCTACGACTGAAAATCTCAAAGCAGAACTTAGTCTAATTTTATTTCTTTAATTTAGCATCACTGTACTGTGCTCTGAGCTTGTAGGCTGGCTTATAATCAGGAATTTGAGAGTTGTGTTCTCAGTATTGTATGTAGTCTGGATTGCCCCTGCAGGGATGAATATTAACTGATCTGAATGTATATTAACCGGGATTCCGTCAATATAAAGCAGCCCTTTTCCTTCAAGAATATAATGGATTTCAGGATTTATCTCCAGATGAGGTACAACACTTTTTCCGGGTTCTACAATGGAATGGGCAATGCTACAGCTAAGGTTAAGGTTTCTGTCAAGACTCAGAGGGTTTAAGAGTTCAGCAATTTGAAGCTTTTCGGGCTCATCAGTATATTCACACTCATTGACACTCCTGCAAACAATATAATTCTCTACATAGAGGTCTGCTCCTACAATATAAGTTTCTTCACCGTAAGAAGCTTTTTTGATGAAAGTACACTTATAGAATGGCTTAGAATTGTTTCTCTCCTGCCAGTTATACTCAATCCATCCCTCACCTTTTTCGCTCAGAGCTGTTTCAATAAAGAGTTTTCCAATAGGCTTGCCGTCAGCATCTACAAGTCCTTTCATAGTTTTGCCTTCACGGCTTGGGTCTGAAGGGCAGACTACCTGAGTCCCATCTGCAGTCCAAACAAAAATGCAGAAGCTATTCTGAAACCAGGGAGAACCTCTATCCCGGAATGAAGGAAATAATCCTTCTCCCTGAGTTTCAATGAGTCTAACTGTGGCTCTTACCTTATTTTCTATATTTTTTCTGTCGCCTGCAAGTTTACTCTCTCCTTTTTCAAAAATAAAAGGGTCCGGTGCAGGTTTTGGGACAGCAGGCTCATAAATTTCACTTTTTTCTTCAATCTGCACTGTGCCGGTTACTCTATTGATATCTGAGCTTATGGCTTCATTTTCAAGCTCGGCTGGGTTTGTTGATATTTCTTTGTTATCTCCGCTGGTAAGGATTCCAAGAAAGAACGCAACTACAAGTATTATACAGGCAATTTTTATTAAATCCATATATTTCCCTGCTGCTTTGGCTTAAACCTTCTTTATTATTAAAACAAGGTCAGCCTGTATCCTGGGTATTTACTCAATAATTATCTGAAGTATTATTTTATTTTTTCATTTTGATTCATTTTTTGGATATTTAAAGGAAAAATTCTGGTAATAAAGTATTTACTTATTAAAAACTTAAATTATTTCATTTTAGTTTAATTTTTATTTTAGAATCTGAATTACACCTAATCCTTCTTTTAAAATATCTACGCCGGCCTAGCCCACTAAATAATACTAAAAACATCAACGTTTGGTAGTTAATAGGTAGACATTCTGGTTACGAAAAACTTTATATGAATTAAGAGCATCACATAAAAATGGGGAATTAAGTTAAATTCAAAAATTGGCTTTTGTTGATAAAACAAAGGTAAAAATAAATTGCTGTTAGTATAATCGAAGCTGGGGGTATAAAATGGAATACGAACTCGAAGAAGTTGAGAGAGATTTCATAGAATTCAGAAAAGAAATAGGGGAGAATTGAGCTCTAAAGGTGAAAAATTAACTGTAAAATTATGGTGGATAGGGCAAACTAAGAAAATGTAACTTTTCAAAATGAAATTAGGGTCATATCACACCAGATATTTTATTTTTTGATTGAACAATATCAAAGAATTATTATTTTGAAATATTATTCAAAATAGCCAAATTAGATTTATAAAAATCCTACAATTATTTAGATTATTTTTAAAGTAAGAATTTTAGATTTTCATCGTAATTGGAAATATATTCAACATAGCCTAATCAATGGATCAATATCTATAAGTACTTATTTAGGAGTTTGAATGAGTTCAAAAAAGATAGCCCGGCACGGATTCGAACCGAGGTTGCAGGATCCAGAGTCCCACATGATTGACCACTACACTACCGGGCTTCAATGAATTTTCACTGTGGGGCGCATTTCTATCGGCCTCAAGCGTATCCTCTAAAGGAGGATTTTATATAAATATCTTTCGGCCAGGTAACCTGAAAATTTAATTTAAATATTAAAAGAGAAGTAATTTTTAGAGATTTTCCTCGGGATAGTGAAGAACTGCAGACCACCACCAGCGGGCCATATCTAAAAGATCTTTTGAGAACTGACCTGATAGCTTATATTCTTTATTCTTTATTGAAATAAGCCCGGCTCCAAGCAGTTTGTTGCGCATTGCATAAAACGAGGCACGCCCTACTTGAAGTTCTTCGAGAAGGGCTTTCCATTCGTCAGTTCGGATTGGATTTCCTGCAGCCTGACGCTCTTCTATCATCGTCAGGAATTTTTGACCTCTAATTGCAGTGGTATCTTCTTGAAAAATGCGCCGCATAAGAGTATAATATGGGTCTCTTGAACGGCTTATACGAGTATTGGCATCCGATCTTACTACAATAGTCGTTGCTGTTCTTTGCGCGTTTTTAATAAGTGACATTTTTCATCAGTCAATTAGGATGTAAAAATAGTAAATTTTTTAGGCAGTTTCAGCAGATTTCTTGGATGAAGCTACAATTTTCATCAACAGATCTACATACTCTTCTCTTAGAAAGTAAACCATTGGGGTTTTATAAGATTCTTTATGCGCCCTTAGAATTCCAAGTTTTGAGTGGATATACCCTACCATGGATGCGACCGTGTTTCTTGTTACATTATAGTTGCCTGTAAGCATTTCATGCAACTCATCAATAGTCGCTTTTTTTACCTTGATGAAGATACACAGGATTGCCCTTCTATATCCACTGGAATCAACTTCAAGAAATTTCTCTAACCTAGATTTAATTTTAGCTCGGAAGGATACCATTTAATTGCCACCTCTACTGATGTAGTAATCTATGTGAGTTATAGATCTATATATAGATTTGTAAATTTATTTGTCCTGATGGGGATGGATATAAAAAATGTTATCCATTAAGTAACTTTGTTTTACTTCAAACCTAATTTTATATGTATATATTCTTCTCTCAGTATATCGCTTTTTGCCCCGTTTATATAGGACTAAATCTAAAATTATTATAAAAATATTAATTATAAACATAGAACATTTATATTTTTATTTTTAACTTCTTTCTTTAATAAATGTGTTATATGTACATAAACCACAAAAACCCATGTTATCTCGGAGAATAAGTTAAATACTTATTAAAGTATTTATTGACTTACTTTATTATGTACTTATAATAATATATTAAGCTTACGTTTAAAATTAAAACTGTCCAGTATCTAATACTATGAAGTAAAATTTGAAATTTTAGGGTTTCATTCAGAGCTCTGAAATTTAATTATTTATGTGATTAGGGAGTATTAATCTATCGCAAAACCCCTGTGTAAAACTACATTATTCAGATTTTTTTCACCCTACGTTTTCCAGACGATCGTTATTTTAAGCATTGTTTTTATATCCTTTTCTTCATTAAGCTTGAGGTATATTTTCATAAATTTTAAAATTTCAAAAGAAGATCAGAGTCTTAGGGGAAAGTTGAAAATTCATTACAGGGCTTTAAAGAAAATGAGAATATAAGACATTAGAGCTAGGTGTTCAAGAAACCAAGCGAGTTCTACAAAAGGGATTATATTAATATGTTTATATCCTTTATAATGAAAAAAGTGAAAAACAAGAAGAAAATCTGAAGTTTAATAGTATTAAGATCAATAGTATTTACTCTCTCAGCCTCATCCAGGAGAATATAAAATGAAATATAGCTATGACCTTAAAAGAAATGATTTATATATTGGAGAAAATCGGATACCCGCTTATAGCCTGGAAGAAAATGAGATTGGTAATTGCACTAGCTGCGATTCCACAATTGTGAGCCTCAGCTATCATGCGGCTGAAAAAAGCACTGTAGTAATAACAAAATGCATTAGCTGCGGGGCTTTCTATGCAAATGTCTATGATTCCAAATGGAATTGGGTAGATGAGGTACAAATCTCGCTGCTCCCATTTCCTATTCATATAAGTAGCCAGATTATTGATGATTGGAATGGACTTGAATCAATTCCTATGAAAAAGCTAGAAGCTGTATTTTCCAGAGGAGAAATCGAAGCCCTTTTTGCTAGAGCAAAAAATGAAACTCCTACTCGTCAGTACCTGTATCGGGCTCGGAAAAAATATAAGCTCTTTGAAGAGATATTTGACCTCGAGCTAGCATTATAATATAGTTACAATTTATCTGTTTTCTGTTACTAGGTCGGACAATCAAATGTCTTAATTAAGCATTTATTTATTAGTAATATTATATTATTACTCATTAAAGTATTTATAAATTATTTGTTGCAGTTGTCATTCAAAATTTATTAATTAAGTATTATATTTCACCTTATAAATTATTAGCTTAGCTGAGATAATTTGCATATAACCGTCTTTGTGACTATTAATAATATATATTGACTTTTAAAAACCATAATAGATAATATATATTTCGATTTTTAGTTATGTGTTCCCTCTATCTTTCAATTCAGTTTGCCTATACTATGAACGCTCAATCATAGTAAATTCTCATAGGTAAATATTAGATAAACTATACTTATTTATAGCAATAATTTCGATTAATATTCATGGATAAATTAATATCCAAACACTTGCTTTTCCTATTTAGAAATAAGTAAATATGCCAATTCATATAGTCTATATGTATGGTTATGTTTTTTCCTTGACTGTTTTTCTTTTACTATTTTTTATATTTCCGCATGGGTATTTCGGCTAAAACTAGCCTATTCCTATACACTCTGGAATAGTTGACTTTACAAAACTAGAGTCTAATTGCCAATTTGTAAAATAGGAAAACTTGGACTTATATTATATAGGAATAAAGTACACTTCAAAAGTTTCAATCTGTGAAAACGATTTGAAAAATAAATATTTTAAAGTAATATTTGCAGCATTGTAAGTAAATGCTCTCGATTAATAAAACTATATATCAATTATTACAAAACTGAGTTTTTGTTTACTTAACTAAATCTCAAAATAAAAATTTCCATAATAAAGTAGTAGAATAATAGAATTTGCTTAGGAGAATAAATTCTATGAATTTATTAGTAAACATTTCATACTTCATTATCTTAAATGTATTCTAAATATTATAAAAACATTAGAAATATAAATGAATTTCCGTATAATTATTAGAGTATATTTATATAATAATATTTAGTCTGAATAGTGTCCCGATCAACTTAATTAATATTAATATAAATATAGATCGATATTAACCAACTATATGAGAATTAGGGATTACTTTTAAAAATGATGAACATGGCTCGAATATTTTTGCCTAAAGCAGTCAATCTATGTCATATATTAATTTTAAGTACGTCTAAGTAATTGATTGAGTGTCAAGTTATATATTATATAATATGGATGTTAGTAAGACATACTAGCTGTAATAATAAAAATGTAGTACTCACATTATATAGCAAACATTATGTGCATATATAATGGAAATAATTATTTATTGTTATATTTGTATGCATATTTATATATGTCCATATATAAGTGCATATGTGAACTATAGTTCTTATAAATTGCCACTCTATTTACTAGTATATATTATGAAATATGTATATATATATGAGAATACTCGAATATAACAGCTAGCATTATAGTATATATAAATATATATAACTATAGATATACTTATTACATAAGATGTATCAATAAGTATTACTATTTACAATACCTACCAATATGAACTAATATAAGTATGTGTATTTTAATGTATAGTAATATAAGAAGGATTCATATTCTAGGTAATTACTACAAATATTATTATATATAATTCTATGAGTATTATCGAATAATACTTCAAAACACATTATTATATAATGAATTATACATAAAAGCATAGATCTTTAATAAAACGAACACATCTTCGCAAAAGATAGTTATAATTATTTAAGTATATTTATAAAATAATTCACAATCCAATTCGTATAGACTCTATAGAACAAACCTCATGCAAAACGAACACCATATCTTAAGAATCAATGATTATAAAATTTATTAATTTATGTCAATACATAATCACATCTTGTTAAAAAATAGAGAATTATAATTAAATATTGCCAAATAAATAATTATTTTTAAATAATATCCATTGATTGAACCTTTCTAACTCTATACTACATTCTTACGGGCTGCTCTAAGACTAACCTAATAAGCAAAGAATAAAATAGTTAATCAAACGCATATACAGTGTAATTATTTTCTTCCTAAAGACACAAACCCTTATACCTTCAAATAAACTACGAACATCGAGATAACCATCGGTTTCAAAAATAAACCTAGGGTTTCATCATGCTTGAAAAATTTGATCCCTCAAAGACAATAACAGATGCTGAGTATAAAAAGAGTGAGAAAAAACTTAAAACCAGACTAGGAGAATTACAGAGAAAAGCCTGGGATTTAAAAATTCCAGTAATTCTTGTTTTTGAAGGCTGGCACATATCCGGGATGGCTGAGGATATCAACCGATTCATTCTTTCTCTTGATCCCAGAGGATACAGTTTCCATGCTATGACCAGGCCCTGCTATGAAGAATTCCTCAAGCCTTTCATAGTACGTTTTTGGTCCAGAATTCCTGCAAGGGGAAAAATTGCAATCTTTGACAGAAGCTGGTACAGCAGGGCAGTAATAGAGTGCCTAGAAAAGGAAAGCCCGGAAAGCCATGAAGAAGAAATGGGAAAACGTCTGGAAGAAATAAACTGCTTTGAGCGACAGCTTGACGATGATGGATATCTTATTATGAAATTTTTTCTTCACATAAGTGAAAAAAAGCATAAAGAACGATTTGATAATTTCAAAAAAGATAATATCCCGCTTATATTTGATGACTATGAAAAGGAATCAGGAAAGGATCTTGATTTTATCCTGAATTATAAAGAATATTTGCCGTTTGTTGAAAAGTTACTGGAAAAAACCGATATGCCTTATGCCCCCTGGACAATCGTGGAAGCTAACGATAAGAACTTTGCAACTCTCAAAATCATGACGGCGGTCATCCATGCAATTGAAACCTCTATTGAAAATACAACCAGAACTCCAGCCGAACAGACTCTTAAGTATCTAAACATGGAAGCTCTGGGAGTTCCTCAGCTTAACAATTCCACTCTGGAGAATGTTGATCTTTCTAAAAAGATGAACGACAATGAGTATAAGGAATCAAAAAAGCTTTACCAGCAAAAGCTCTCAGCTCTCCAATATGAGTTGTTTAAGAAAAAGCGCCCTCTGGTCGTGGTCTTTGAAGGTTGGGATGCAGCAGGCAAAGGAGGGGGTATTTACCGCCTTGTAGAAAAACTCAACCCAAGGCTCTACAGGGTAGTTCCTGTGAGCTCACCTAATGACATCGAGAAAGCCCACCATTACCTCTGGCGTTTTTGTGAAGCAATTCCTAAAGCCGGGCATATAACAATTTTTGATCGGAGCTGGTACGGTCGTGTGCTTGTTGAAAGAGTTGAAGGCCTCTGCAGTGAGGAAGAATGGAAAAGGGCTTATAGAGAGATCAATGAATTTGAAGAATTCCTGACACAGGCTGGAGTGATTATACTAAAATTCTGGCTTCAAATTGATAAAGATACCCAACTTAATCGCTTCAACAGCCGGTTGTTTGACCCAGAAAAAAAGTGGAAAATTACAGCCGAAGACTGGCGGAACCGAAGCCGATGGGAAGATTATAAAATTGCAGTCGAAGAGATGCTCCAAAAAACAAGCACAACAAACGCTAGGTGGATTGTTGTAGAATCAAACGATAAAAGATACTCAAGGATCAAAGTCTTAAAAACTACTACTGAAGTCATTGAGAATAGGTTGAAAAAATAATAGTACTTTGAAAGTTTATCTTTTAACCGTCAGACGGGCTAAGTGACCTAAAGGATTCTGAGCTTTCTAAATGTTTTTTAAGATCCCTTGAGCTTCTTTTATTCTCCCTTTTTTCCAGCCTGCGTCGTCTAAGAACAAGATCAATAACTTTTTCTAGATCAGTTTCATCGAAAGGTTTTGCAAGATATTCAGATTCCTTATTCCAAATTTGTTCAAGAATTCTATGGTCCGAACCAGTAAGGTAAACAACTGGAATATCAAACCTAGTTATTATTTCCTTTGATGCTTCTATACCATCTAGGTCGCCTTTCAACATAATATCCATAAGCACGAGATCAGGTAAAGTGCTTTCGGCTTTGCTAATGGCCTCCTATCCAGACGAAGCCACGCCAGTAACCGTGCATCCCAGATTCTTTAGCATCATCTGTATTCCCATTGCAACAATATGTTCGTCCTCAACAACCAGAATTCTTCCTTCTACCATTACTATTACACCTTTTTTCAACCTCTGATAGCCGGTTTGGGACAGGTTTACTGCTATGTTCAAGTTCCCCTAATCTATCAATAAGGTTACATGCCGAAACAGAAGCATTTGGGTATATTTATACCTCTAAGTTAAGAAGTCGGTTCAATAAATTTGGATGAATAAATTTGGATAATTGTTCCCAAATTCGGGAGAAGGCAAGCTTCTCTATTGTTTCCTGTAGCAAATGCCTATATAAATTAAGGTATATAACCCACGCTATATGGCGCATACCGAAGAAGAGATACTTTAAACTAACCCTTGTCCATTGCAGAAGGAAGGTGCTTTTTCTCAAACTAAATGATTTTTTAATTGAATTAAAATTTTCAATCACACTGTCAGAAAAAGCCAAATATGATAAGTATTCAGGAGAATATCTTAACCTGAAACTGATTAAAATCGAGTAGATTTGGGCAAAATAACTTTAAAAAAGTCTATGAAGAAAGTTAATAAGAAGAACATTATAAGAGAAATTTAAAAATGATATAGGAATGATAAGGAGAATTCCTTAACCTGTAAACAAAATGAAGTAATTTTGGCGGTAGGAGAATTTAGGAACTCTTGAATAACAGAGAAACAAATTTCCGCTGCATGACCGGGAATTTCTTTTGTGCCATCTGGTTTTCTGCTCGATTCACTCTGATTTTCTTTCTCGCAATCATTAAATCATTTTGATTTCTCTTTTTCCTTCCTATATCTGTGCAGGGCTACCTCAATGCTGCTGTACAGATCTTTTTCATCAAAAGGCTTTACAATATAACCAAATGGCTCGGTTTTTTTGGCTCTCTCAAGAATCTTATTATCAGAATAAGCAGTCAGGTAAACAACTGGGACATTAAATCTTTCCCTAATTTTCCCTGCAGCTTCTACGCCATCCATATTACCTTTTAACATAATATCCATAAGCACGACATCAGGGAAAGTAATCTCTGCCTTGCTTATTGCATCCTCTCCACAAGAGGCTATACCAGTAACCGTATACCCCAAATTTTTCAGCATTTTTTTAATGCCCATCGCAACAATATGCTCGTCCTCGACGATCAGAATTCTGCCTTCTGCTACATTCTTTCCTTCCGCCATTTTCACACCTTATTTTATATTTCATCTCCTGAAAAAACTAATTTCGAATCCTGTTCCCTTACTTCTATCAAGCTCAATATCTCCTTCAATCTGATCCACAAGCGTTATCACAAGCTGAAGTCCCAGGGAAGTTGTGTTCCTGAAGTCCAATCCTTCAGGGAATCCTCTGCCATTATCTCTTACTATAAGGATTAACTTCTCGTTTTCATCTCGTGCTGTGCCATTTAGGTCAGTCTTATTACTTGGATTTCCAGCTTTTCTATTTTCAGAATTCTCAGGGTTCTTTTCCTGCCGAATAGAATATTCTTTACATCTGCGCAGTTCAATATAAATCTCTCCTTTTTCCTCTCCGGCAAAGGCATGTTTAAGGGAATTCGAGACCAGTTCATTCACAATTATTCCAAGGGGAACAGCCGTATCCATCCCTAGGAAAACCTTTTCAACATCAAGCTTTAGACTTACTTTATGGCTGTCTAGAGAATATGACTGAAGCAGATAATCTACAAGATTTTTAATATAGTCTGAAAAGTCCACGCTTACCATATCCTCGGATTGGTAAAGTTTTTCATGGACAAGAGCCATTGATTTAACTCTGTGCTGACTGTCCTTAAAGGCTTCGATTACATCCACATCCGTAAAATTTCCAGATTCAAGGTATAGAAGCGTAGAGATTACCTGCAAATTATTCTTAATGCGATGATGAATTTCTTTCTTACGGATTTCTTCCATCTGGAGAAGCGCATTCTCTGCCTTTTTATGCTCTGTTATATCCAGGATAATTCCTTGAAGATGAATTTCTCCTTTCTCATTACGATGGATAAAAGTCCTTTCGTCAACCCATCGGACTTCCCCGGATTTTGTGAGAATCCGGTATTCTGAAGTATAATCCGCACAGCCTGTTTCAACGTGCCTTTTAAGTTCGGAAGCCATCTTTTTCACGTCTTCAGGATGTACAATATCCCCATAAAGGATTTTTCCTGAAATAAAGTCTTCAACATCATAGCCCAGCCTAGTAATATTTTCTGAAACAAACTGTGCAGGCCACATGGACTCATACTTCCAAAGGAAAACTATTACAGGACTTGTATTGATAACCCTTTCCATTTCTTCCTTAAGCTGGTTGGAACGCTCAAGTTCTTTTGCATAATCTAAAAGAGCTTTTTCTGCCTCTATACGTTGAGAAGTAACCTTATCAAGAGCCTGGCGAGTCTCTTCGATTCCGTCAGTAAGCAACATGAAGTCGCCCTGCCCGTGTATAGTAATCTGCCGCTTAAAGTCATTCTGCTGAAATGCAGTAAGGACTGCGTTTGAATCATCAATAATACTGTTCAGTGTTTCGGAGAACTTATCAAGTGTATTTCCGAGTTCCTTGAACTCTCCCTGTACATCTAAATTTACTCTTTCTTTTAACTCGCCTTTTGCAAGCGCATTGGTCACTCTTATAGTCTCTCTTACAGGAACAATTACAGCTTTAAGGATTTCGTTCAGTCCTTTAGGAATTTCCCTGAAATCAATAGCCACATCCGTATCCGCCCTAACATCGAGCCTCCCTTTAACGGCATCTTGGGCGATACTCTTGAAATCCTGAACGATTTCATCTATTGGTTTTGTGATAGAACAGGCGATCATATAAGCAAGAGCAGCCATAAACAGAATAGAAATCGCAGAAATGACTATGAGTTTGTTCCGAAGATCAACAACACCTGCAAGTATCTCTTCTTTTGGAATTACAAGGACAAAAGCAAGATTTCCGGTTTTCACAGGTTCGTAGAACATCACAACGTTTTTGTCTGTGGTCGAATCCTTAACCTCAATATACCCACCAGTTCCTTTTTTTATGTCGTTTGCGGCTCTGTCTATTTCTTTCGAATTAAAATCATAGAGGCTCTTTTTCCCTATCCAGTCCTTGTGCACAGGGTGAGAAAGCAAAACGCCTGTATTGCTTACCATGAAGGCATATCCTGTATCAAAGGTTCGGACTTCACTAACCACCTCGTCTACATATTCCAGAGGGACATCCGCTCCCCCTATCCCAACAAATTTCCCATCTCTAAAAATCGGAGAAACAAGGCTTACCATGAATATTCCTTCATAAAAGTACGGCTCAGTTAGGATATCCTCCCCTCTTGTTTTGGGAAGCTGGTAATAGTCTGAAGAATTATAATGAACAAGAGGCTCAACTGTAGTGTAGCCTTTAATTTTATTACAATAAGGGATGAACCTGCCTGTTGTATCACACCCTAAGGCATTGGTGTATTTTGTATCCCTGCCGTCAAAAGCGTTAGGCTCATATCCCACATAGACTCCTATAAGCTTTGGATTTTTCTCGAGGATATTCTCCAGAATTCCAATTACCTCAGTTCTATCGGAAGCTTTGTAATTTTCCATAGTAAGGGCAAGCGTCTTTGAAACAGCACTGTTAGCTTTCATATCGGAGTCAAACTGGTTTGCATAGTTGCTTGCCATTTCGATTGATTTCTGGTAAGCCAGTTTTTCTTCCTGAGAAGTAACCGTACTAATACTTACAGCCGTAGAGAGTGCAAGAACAAGAAATACTCCGACAACGATATAGATAACCAGCTTTGATTTCAGGGGGAAATTTTTAAAGCTCATAGTCTAAACTCCAGCCAGTTATAAAGGAGATATGAGGAGGGCTCATTCTATCTGCCTGTGAAGCAACCTTTAGATCTCAGGCAACCTTCAAATTTCGATAATTTCTTGAGATAGTTCTCTGTAATATTTGAAAAGCTCCCTGCCCCAACGAAGAGCGCTAGCATTAAAACTCATTACTTTCCTGTGGTCGTATTTTCCCTGTTTGTCGAAAAGACAGAGATACATAAATCTCTCGGTAACAGCAATCGTTGGAAGCTGCTGGCTTTCCTCACAGATCTTAAAAACCGTGTTTTCAGAATTAAGTAAAATTTCGAGTTCTTCCCTGCAATCGTTTTTTAATCTCTCAAATACTGCTTTCGTAATCACGATTTCCATTTCAGCGCCGCTTTTTGCAAGTTTGGAATAAAGTGACGAATAGAGAGGATGATAATAGGAAAGTAAGCTCATGATGTTTTTTGATTTTTTAATATTTTCAGTAAACTCTCTTGGAAGGTCGAATAGGTGGTTCAGATCAGGTTCAATTACCATACATGCTCCCAGTTCGCCAAGTCGCATAAACTGTTCATGGGGTATGACATTTGTATCCCGACTTGCCCAGTATTCCTTATTTTCCTCGATAACCTCGATTGTATTCAGGAGAGGAAGCATATTTCCTACAACAACTTTTCCAATCTCCGAAAGCATGTAAGTATCTTCTTTCTGGAGAATCAATTCCTGCTTTTTAAGAATTTTAATCTGGGGCATCATCGATTTTGAGGTCACATTGAGAGAAGTTTTTATTTGCTCAATGGTTCTAGAACCTTCCATAAGCAGGAGAAGGAGATTTTTTCTTTTTTCAGAAAGCCAGATGGTATCACATAAAGATGAGCTCATTGCTACTCTATATTTATTGAAGATACTTTTATTAAAAGATTATGTTAGATAAGAAAAATATATTTTAAAAAGTCTTGATTTTGGGAAAGTTTTGAGTTATAAGACAATCTAGCTCCAATTAAAATTTTCAAAGGCATTAAAAAATCCCTTTGCTTTAGACTTTACATATGATTCATTCATTTGCCTGAAACTTTTGTAAGAGCCAAGTGGATCGGGCTATATATTATCAAATCCAATAATAAATTGCTTTCCTGTAAACGAAAACAAATCCAACAAAAGAAATTGCCTGAAAGAATAGTGGGAAATTCAGAAAGGGCAAACAACAAATTTAAAAATGGCATAAAAACGGTTTAAGGTGGCCACTAAAACAATTAAGTCCGCCCTAAAAACCTAGATGGCAATAGGAATATAAAGGCGGCATGAAAAACGAACTGAAAGCAAAAATTAAAAACGAAGTAAAAACGCTAAAGAACGCTAGAAATCTATTGTATCCTCCTAGGGAAAAATATGGAGTATTACGGGAGTTACGCTGCTAATATAAATACAGCAGAAACTCACGAGATCTTCGTAAAAGATAGAAAGAAAATCTTAAGCTAAATTAGCTGGAATTTTCTTTTCTTCGAACCCCGGCAACTGCATTAAATTTTACCCGAAAGCTATGGCATGTGGGAAATGTCATAGCTTTCAGGGCCTCCATAATTAAACTATTTTGTTATATTATATGATTTTTTCAGTGGCAAAGAGTTCTCTATTTTCTTTTTATTGGGTTTTTCTTCTTTCTCTTTTCTTTTACTCTCATCTATATTTTCCTAAGTTACTGAAGAAGTTATTTAGCAATTTGTGTATGAACTGTTTTTCTTGTGTATGAACTATTTTTCACGTCTTTGTAATTTTCAAAGCCATTAAAATATCTAGAGATGAAGGCATTATCTAGAGGTAGGTTCTATGACTCAAAGTTATTGAAGGTTCTTCATAGGTTGGGCTAAATATGCTTAACCCATATACTATGTTGTCTGAGGACACTGAGAATCTCAGTGTGTTTGAAAGCTAGTAGATTTCTTACCTGAAGGTAAGCCAACCTGCGAACAACTTGAGGCTTTTAACCTCAAATGATATGAGTTTGGGAAACTCCAATTCAAGAAAGGAGTACTTAAAGAAAGATATGAGTTTGGGAACTCATTAAAACGGAAAAACGTGTGGTATTAGTCTTTCAACAGGAAACCCACCAAAAAACTACAATTAAGAGACCCCAATTTAAAACGGTCAAATGAACAGCAGTTCTCAGGCAGGGTTATTGTCTCTGACATGACCCTGCACTGGTATTTAGGCTTGTGAAATTAATATTTTATCGAAACTTCTATAGGAAATATGGAAATCCTCTTAATTTTTATTTAACCTTCTCTACTTTAATCTTTTTTTCTTTACTGACTGTTCTTAAAAGCTTCGATTACGTCTTTGTCCGTAAAATTCCAGGATTCAAGGTATAGAAGCATATAGATTACCTGTAAATGCTGTGGAATTTGTAGAGAACTATTTTTATAAAGCCACCCGAGTCTCTTTCTGGGAATAGATCCAGAGAGGTATATAAAGTGCAAGCACTACGAAGCCGACTATTGTTGAAGTCCATCCTACTTCAAGACTGTTCAGGTATATTATTCCAATAAGACATAGAGGCAGGTTAAAGAGTCCAAAGAAGAGGGCTACGTATTTCCAGCCTCCAGGGGCTTTGAACGGTCTTTCAAGATCTGAGAACTTCGGGTCAGTTTTTGCTTTGACATAGGCAAGCAGACTTATCCCATTAGCGCAGACGTAACCTATTGCTGACGCAGCCAGTATAGCTGCAGGGGTTCCAAGAAAGATGAAACCCATATTCAAGAGAGCAATAACAAGCATTGCGTTAACTGGAGTTCCATGCGGATTCATTTTTCCAAAGAACCCTGGCAGGTTTCCTTCCTCAGCCATGGAATACATAGCCCTTGAAGCTCCGAGAAAAGCTGTCTGGATAATGAGAATCATGGCTGCAATCAACATAAGGATCGTCAGAGCCCCTCCTATGGGTCCAAGAGTTATCTGAGCCAGGGGAAGCATTGGAGAGATTGGCTCAGCCAGGATTCCTTCAATTCCCAGAGCCCCGGTGCAGGCTGCCTGAACAAGGATAAAGGTTACAAGGCAGATTGAACCGCAAATAAAGAGGGCTTTTGGGACATCGGATTTTGGGTCCTTGTATTCGGGTCCATAAATTGCTGCAGTTTCCCAGGCACAGGCACTCCACTGGGCCATTGCAAAAAGCCCCAGAAGAATCAGGATGTGCTGTATATCCCAATTCCAGTCTGTGGGAAGCCAGGCACCAGTAATATTGCTAATTTCTAACTGCCCGGTTATGAAAGGTGCAAGGGCGATGATTATAAGTGGGGCAAGTGAAAGTACAGCAAGAATGTACCCAAGCGTTGCTCCACCTGAAAGCCCCCGATAATTGACAAGGATCAGAAACGAAAATACAGTTGCTCCGGATACGAGATAGAGGGCCAAGTCAGATACTCCAGCAAAAACCGGGACCAGGCCTTTAAGGTAGCTTCCGATAAGGATCGCAAAGATTGCAAGTACAGGGTTCCAGGCAAACCAGTAGCTCCAGGCACTGAAACCTCCCAATAGTTTACCCTTATCATACCGTTTGCTCCCCCCTTTTGCCCCAAAAACGCTTTGAGCGTATCCCGGAAGTCCGGAAGCTTTCGGAAACATTGTTGCAAGTTCCCCGTAGGCAAAGTTTTGCATGAAACCCTGGAAAACTGAAAGAGCCCAGACAAGAATTGCGAAAGCCCAAACATAATCTGCAAAGTAGCCTATGGAAGGAAGAATCAGCACAGGGACGCCCAGAGCAATTGCAAGACCTTGCTTCCAGTCGATTGTCCGCTGGAGCCCTCCGTTTTCATTATTTTCGTTGTTCATTTTTCAAGCACACTCCTATAATTAAATATTAATGCAGAATTTACGATTCGCACGGCTCTTGCGGTACAAATCGATTTATAAAAATTCACAAACGGAAAAGCGGGAAAATCCAGAAAAACAATCTTTTCTCAGGAATATTACCAAGGAATGTTATCAAGAAATATTCCTGAGAAAGGCGTACAGGAGTTATACTCGCTTTTCCGTATTTTTTGCAATCATTTCAGTGTTTTTATCTCAGTGCTTTTTACGCTATCTGTTTTCTGAAGAGGTTGCAGGAATTAATCTTTATATCGAGCAGTTTCTCGATATTCATCTTTGCAGCAATTCCTTTTGCAGCTCCAGGGACTGAGGTTATGACACCGATATCGAGCTCTTCACGAAGTTCACGCATAACGTATTCGTCTGAGAGATCCATGGTGTCAACTCCGAGTTTCTTTGCAACGTATTCCTTGGCTTCGCCTATGCGCATGTTCTTTGAGAACTGCATTCTTGCAACAAGGTCGCCTGCAGCTCTGATGCCTGTCATACCTGAAGCCATTATGTGGGAGATCGGCATACCCAGTGGGTCGCCGACCCCGATCTATATGCCGTCTACGCCTGCAATCTCGACCATTGCTTTGCTTGCCCTTGTAACGGCATCAATTGGAGGAGTCTCAAGCATTGGGATTCCACCCACACCCATACCCATGTCAACATGACAGGGAATTGGAGAAGCTTTGACAGCTGCCTTCATGAAGGTAACTGCCCTGGCAAGGTTCCAGGCTGAGGTCTTGCTGGTGTTGGTGTTGCACACTGGCCCGAAAACGTTTGCTCCTGCCTTTGCAACCAGAGGTGCCTGCTGGTGTGGCCAGAGTCCTGCAAGGGTAACACCGTCATACTGGAGGTTTCCGTGCATACCGAGCACCATTTCTCCTGCCATACCAACTTCAATGTACATATCAGGGAACTCTTTTCGAAGCGCTTCGACAGCATGGAGAGTACCATACATGTCAGCATCCCCTGCTGCGGCCGTTGTGTCGAAGTTGACCCCATCGGCTCCGGAAGCAAAGAGTTTCTGCATAACCCATACAGTGTCCCTTGTCAGGTGTTCGGCTGCGTGTTCCATTGATTCCCAGGCTTCCTGAATCTTGA